>Ga0214921_10000040_pt1 | contig 254910 bp, 234 predicted proteins | sample LL1505_MetaG_FD_177992 | JGI IMG/M metagenome (GOLD analysis project Ga0214921, IMG submission 177992) | Freshwater microbial communities from Lake Lanier, Atlanta, Georgia, United States - LL-1505 | ecosystem: Environmental > Aquatic > Freshwater > Lake | place: USA: Georgia | collected... | reverse complement strand
CGCCAATAGATACAAAGTTTCTTGGATAGCACTCCAATCTTCTTCGGAAACCAAAACGGCATTTGCCCGCTTACCAGAAATGACTACTGGCCTGTGTGTTTCTGCTGTTTGATCAATCAAGCGATAGAGGCCAGCTCGTGCTTGGCTTGCGGTTACTGTGTTCATGATGCCACTCCTTCTAAACATAGTACGTAAAAACGTACGATATTGTCAAGTGATTTTCCCATCCGCCAGAGCGGAGTTGCTCAAAAAGTCAGCAGTAATTTAATTTCACAACCATACTACTTCTATACTACTTTGAGTTACCAGAAAGCAGCTAAGTCAATGAATTCATTGAGGAAAGTAGTGGTCTAAAGGAGTCTTCACACTGCAGGGGTCGCAAGTTCGAAACTTGCATCGCCCACCACAACACCAAACTTTAAGGCGCCTAACTTTGAAGCGGGTCTACCCCAAGACCTCTTCAAGGATTGCAATGGTCACATTGACTTGGATCGGCCAGTTGCTCAGCTTGAATGTCATGTTCACTTTCATGCAGGCAAGCCACACAAGTCCAAACTTCTGCAATCGGCAGTCTGGTTTTTTGCTGGCATAAGCTGCAAGGTAAGCCTGGCATTTTTTTTGTCGGCCAATAGCCAGGCGCATGGCAACTTGGGCAGCTTGAGCGCAATTTTTGAATCAGGTCCTGGCCGGCTTTTTTGATGATCTCTTGGCGAGTTGGGTTGCAAAACGCGCGAAGGTCATTTTCAGCAAACACCAAGCCATTTGTTGCAAGTTTCTGCGCTGCGTGAAATGCTGTAAGAAGGCTTTGCTCATCACAGATGTTTTTGTAAATGTGAGGGTGATCTTGATGGGCAGGCCTTAGCACCAAATGATGTTCGGGAAACTTGGCTTCATTGGCAAAGTCCATAAGTTCCTGAACGCTTTTCACCTCACGGTGAGCGCTCTGCCCAGGGCCATTGGCAATGCCCGTAACCTCAATGCCGAGTTCATCATCAACCCACAACAAAATTTCTGTGTTCCAAGTAAAGAAGCCGGCGTAAGGGTCTGGGCCAAAGGAGCCTTCACTGGCCATGCCAATGCGCAAACCGGTTAGTTCCATGCCGATTCTTGCTTTTCGCCTGGCTGCTTCAAGTTGGGAGCCTGCTCGGTTGACGTTGCGGGTGAACGTGCCGAGCTGGTCGGTATCGTATGCATCAGTGTGCAACAAGCTGCATCCCAAGTCTAATTGGAAGGCATCTTTTAACAATGCTTGCTTGCCATGCTGGGTGAGCAGCGCCACTTGCCGTCCGGCATAGTGTTTGTGTGGATGAGTCACCATGTCAGTTTCAAACCAAGAAGGTCTGAGCCAAACTGACATACGTGGGTATGCCAAACAAAATGTTCAATGGAAATGTAATGCCTAAACTGAGTCCAAAATACAAAGAGGGATTGGCCTCTGGCATGGCAAACCTTAACACCGCGGGCACCGCAATGTAGGATGCACTCGCAGCCAACACCATCAGCAATGCGCCGTCGCCAGCCCCTAGATTTAACACACACGCTAAGCCCAAGGCCATGCTTGCATGCAGCACGGGACCCAAGATGGCATAGGCGATGAGCGCAAAAGACTGGCCTTTCACTTGAGGCATGTTGCGCGCTGCCATCAAGCCCATGTCCAGTAGAAAGAAGGACAGCATGCCCTTGAACAGGTCCCCCGAAAATGGCTGCATGGCGGCCTTACCAGACTCGCCCGTGATCATGCCAACCACCATGGCGCCCAACAAAAGCAATTGGGCGCCGTCTGTAAATGACTCGTGCAGAATTTTGCCAATGGAGGCGCATTGTGGCGAGGGTGCAGTCATCAAACCATCATTACCAATGCCCGTGCTGGCCGTGTTGGGCTGAGTTGTTTGGCGCAAATGATTGGCCAACACAACCGCCAAGATAATGGCCGGTGACTCCATCAGCGCCATGGCAGCCGCCATGTGGCCACCGTATTCAAGGTGATGGTTTTCCAGGTATTGCACAGCCGTGACAAATGTCACGGCACTGACCGAACCATAGGTGGCCGCCACGGCCGCCGCATCAAAGCCAGCAACAAAATGCCGAAGGAACCAGTAACCCAGCAGGGGAATCACGATGGCAAGAACCATGGCCGCGGCCAAACTGAGCCCCACATTGGCAGTCAGTCCTGATTGTGAAAGTGCAAAGCCCCCCTTGAGCCCCAGTGCCATGAGCAAGTAGAGCGATAAAAATCTGGAGATGGTGGGGGGAATTTCGAGGTTGGATTTGATGGCGCCTGCTAGAGCGCCCAAAAGGAAAAAGAGAATGGCAGGATCGATGAGGTTTTGCATGTCTATTTGTTAGCAAGAAGAAGTTTTGAGCAGCATTGACTTGAGTCATTAGGTTGAGACCGTAAGCGACCGTTCAAACAAATCTCTGGAACTTTCGAGCAATTCTAGCGAAGCCAGCTTTAGTTGACTTCTGAGCAAGCGTTTGGCATGTCGGTCTAGCAGGCCCGACTTTTCAATATCACCAAACAACCATACGAACAGCAATGCCCAACTTGTGGCGCTGTCTTTGGTAATCTTGGTCAGGTCGATGATCACAGCTGCATAGTTGACAGGCATGTTCAGCTTCAGTGTTTGTTGCAAGGCAATCCGGAATGAGGAGGCTTGTAGTGCAGCGGTGTTAAGGGCCAAGGCTATGTCGAACTTTGATGCTTCTGTGGGCTTTGGTTTATCTGGCCATCCGTCGTTGGTTAACACCCTTTGTTGCGTTGGTGTGCTGGGCGAAATGGCGTCGGCTTGTTTGCGCAAGAAGGCTGGAATTTCGATGTCGTCCATGCCAGCAGATGACATGCCGTCCACTTTGTCGGCAGTTTGTGTTCGACTGGTGCGCCACACGCTTGGCGTGTTGAGTCGGCCGTAGTCGCCGCCTATGCTTGATGCTGACAAGCTGTCGGAGATCATAAAAGACTCGGAATGAGAACTCATTCTCAAGACCGAGAGAACCGGTGCTGCTCTAAGTACTGTGCCAAAACCGCCAAACCCAGCCGCTTGCATTTGCGCCACTTGTTGTAGTTTGGGCAAGCCTTCTGCCTTGTTTTCTTCAGCGCGTTCGTGCAGTAAGAAAAGGTTGGTGTGTTGCGTCACCAATTGGTATTTCATGGCCAATGACTTGGCCAGTTTGGTGTCCGCTTTGTTTTCGGTCAGCTCGCCAATTTGAGCGGCAGCACACAGTCTGGCCACAATGCCTTCGCTGTCCCAAGTGATGCTGGCAGGCTTGGCGCTACTCACTTCTTTTTCTATGTCATTCACCAGGGTCTTGCAAATTAAAACGGGTGGCTTTTCTGTTTTGGCGGGCAATCTGGCAAACAGGTGAACCGTTTCGCCATTGATCAATTGTGGGGGAAGGGTGCTGGCCCATTCGTGGTGTTTGTGTTTCTCTTCAATCGCATTCCACTTGATGGCAAAGCGAACTTCTTGTGCAGCGCGCATGCGTGTCAGCATGCGGTCAACAGCACTGCGCATGTCTTCGCGCGGGGTGACAAACTCACACGCACCGCCTGTGTCCTTGGCCAGTTCACGGAGCAAGCTTTCGGCAGGCGCACTGCCCACGCCAATGGTGTAGATGCGGTGGCCGCTGATGCGTGCCGAGGCCAAAATATTTTCAATGTTCCAAACTTCACCATCCGTGATCACTAACACGTCGGCGGAGTCAGTTGTTTCAGGACTGTTGCGCGGTTTTCCATTGGCGTTCATGTTGAACACATCGGTCATGGCCATGACCAGCTCGGTGCCACCCAAGTCGGCCGCTGTTTTGTCAAGGGTGCTTAGCAAACTTTGAATGCGTTCCTTGTCTGCCACGGTCATTTTTGGGGTGACTCGGTCTATGCTGCTGCCAAAGCGCGTGTAGGCAAAGCTGTCTTCTTTGTTCAATTGTTTGAACAAATGCTTCAGTGCCACGCGCGCTTGCACCATGCTGTCGCCAGCCATAGAGCCGGAACAATCAAGCAGCACTTTGAGTCTGAGGCTGCTGGGTTTTGTGGTGGGCAGTTTGGGGCAGAAACTGGTGATGATGGCCGTGGTGTTGCTGCCTTCAGTGTCGGGCCCAGCAATGCAAAATGACTCGCCTTGCAGGTCTTCAATGAGCAACACAAAGTCGCGGTCTAGGAAAGCTTGATGGCCCAGTTGTACATTGATGCCGTCAAAACTCTTGGTGCTTTTGATGGCGTGTGTGGGGCTGCTGACCAAACCTTTGGCGGCGGTGCCGTGAATGTCCAAGGTCAAGAAAAAGCCGTATTCCACCAAGCCATTGCCGGCTGCAGTTTGGTGCGACGGCAGGCCACCCTGTTGATGTTGATCGCCGTAGCGCGGCGCAATGGTGGTGGGAATGTTGAGCCTGATGCGATCGGCTTCAAAGTTGAGAAGTTGTGCGTATTCGATTTCTATGACGGCGGTTTCGCCGGGGAGTAGGTTGCCTAAGTTGGCGGTGTACAGGCCACGGCCTGAGCGCTCCACCATGATGGGCGTGTCGCCATTGTCGATGGCTTTCTCGTATTGTTTGACGGCTTGTTTCTTTTCAATGACCGTGCCGTTCAGGCGTTTGCCATTGATTTCTACAGCTAAATTGAGTAGCGTTGCGCCCCATGCAAGTGGGAACGTGTAGACGGTTTCTAGGCTGTCTTCAGAATCGTTGGTGTACGATTGGCGAACCTTCATTCTTAAAAGCAAGCCATCAAGTTTGCCGTGCACGTGCACAGATTTCATGGCAACTTCTTCGCCGTCGCAGGTGAGGGTGCAAGTTTCTTGTTCTTCGTACATGGTCAGGCCTTGATTTCTTGAATGGTTTTCATGACTGCTTTGACAAGCGCTCTGATTTGCTCGGGGCTCATGTCGGCTTCTTCGGGGCTAATTTGCAACTCAATGCCAGGGGCCACGTGCACATGGCTTCTGACTTGGATATCGCCAGGCTTGCGGGGCTTGGTGGGTATTTGCAGTTCTTCTCCGTTTTGGATGTCTGCAATTCGTTCTAAGGAAATGCCAGCGTCTGAAAGTTGTTTGACCTTCAAGAGCTGTTCGAGGTGTTGAGAGAGGTAGTGAGCCGCCCTGGTTTCGCCAATGGGCCGGTCGACAAGCCCCATTTGCATGTAATACCTCACCGTTCGCTTGGGCAAATCGGTGAGGGTGCAGAGATCATCAAGACTGAAAGTTTTGGTCATGGGTCTATATTAACACCAAAACTGTTTAAATCAAGTGTCAATAAAAAGATGTCAATTTAATTGGGTCAGATGAACAATAAGTGGGGTCAGATGAACATTAATTTTTTGTGATTCAAAGCAACCTAAGCGCTAAGTAAATTAATGTTCATCTGACCCCACTTATTTGATCTGACCCCAATTAAATTTTGTGCTACATTCCACACAACACATCAAGAACGGGTTTGACACCTGTACCAACCTGCTTTCGGGCAAGGTGGTTTGCCACAAGGCAGATGAGGCTCTTAGAGCAAACATCCGAAGTCAAACCCGCTCCTTGAGGCGGGTTTTTTTATGGCTTGACCGTCCTAAACGGTTGGGGAGATTTGTTCTCTATTGCAACCCCCGACACATCGTCAAAGTTGCTAAAAAGGAGGTGGACCATGTCCCAGCTACGCCCATTGGCAATTGACCTTGCCTATCGCCCCGAGTCCTATTTTTGGGCTTACGACAACAACATCAAGCTTGCATCCGACATCAAAGGCGCCGAACGCAAGGCGATGTATGAACGCGCCATTCAATCGGGTGACACCGAGCTTGCAAATGCCATCATTTCGGTGCCAGAGCTAACGCACGAGGAAAGAAAAGCGCAGAGCAGCATCCACCCTGGCTGGATGGGGGGTGAGTACCTGCCCAACCGTGGGCTAGAAGAAGTCGAAATTGCGCGTATCACCATTGCCTCCACCACACAAGACGTGACCTGCGTATACGCCAAACGCGGCAAGTCGCGCATTTACTACAGGGTGGTGGACGAATACGAAGGCATGACCTTGGACGAACGCTCCCGCACCTCCGTCAAACCACTCACTTTGAACGAGCTGTTCAACTTCTTCATCAAAGGCTGGGACTTATTCTGCTGCCTAGAAGCCAACTTTGGCCATCACGGCTACCCACGCGATGAAGTGCAAGGCTTCATCGTCGACGCCAGCTCTAGCTTCTACGCCGAGTTTGGCGACCTGGTCACCCAAAAAGTAGACACATGGATAAAACAACAGAAACAAGAGCGAGGTTTAAATGAACTGGAGACAGATGATTGGGACGAGGATTCGGGCTCAGAACAATTGGGGTCAGATCATGATTAATTTCAACCCCAATAGTTCTCTATCCGAGCCAAAAATTAATTGTGCTCTGAGCGTTGTATGCAAAGTTCCAACTCACCGCAAACAGTGATCCGAAAACAGCCAGTGCGCTAGCACGCTCAAGGCTGCTGTCACTAAAGCCAAAGAAGCCCAGCGTGCCGAACAAAAAAGCGAGGATCTCGTAAGTGGCAACGTAAGTGACCTTACGTTTTGTGCCTTGAAGCGTCATATGGAGTGAGATTTTGAATTTGAACGCGATATGCGAAAGGGCATCTTACGGCCTTAGGTTCGTTGGGTTCAGATCACAATTAATTAGGGGTAGCTCATTTGGTGAGCTTTTGGTGAGCCATAGTCTAGGTGTTCAAGACATTTTTAGAGGAGAACACCATGTCTTTCTGGCAAATTCTAGGCAACTTCGCATTCTCAGACTCTGGCGAGAGCGTCCACAAAATCTCTGACAGTCTCAGCATTTTTACAGACGGCACGTCCTACACCACCATGGGTTTAACCACGGTGGGATCTGATGGGTCTGTGTTCATTCAGCAAGGCGTGTTCAGCTCCGATGGCAGCACGCGCATGGGTTCTGTGGCCACGGGGTTGGGGGCTGTGTTTGGGCGGCATTAATTAGCTATATTGCTTCAGCATTCTCTGCAGGGCTTCTTTCACTTGCTTGGCCAATGTGGAGGGGCCCATCACTTTGACTTCCGAGCCCATGCGCAAGATGTCGCCTATCAATTCGCGCTCATCAGAGTAGGGCACCTCTAAGGTGTAGCTGCCGTCTTTGTGCAGCGTACCTTTTTGCTCGGGGTGCCACTCTTCGTGTTGCACCCAGCGTGCGCGCTCGGGCGTGAACTTTAACTCAGCCCAGGCCTTGGCTTGACCACCAAAAATGCCATAGCCGCTTTGCATTTGCTTCAGCAATTGCTCACGATCGATGTCTTTGGCGTCTTGCTCTAGCAGCATGGCGCCTTCAATGGCATCAATCGAAAAACTCCGAATGCCACCACGCAAATGACACCAAGCATCCACATACCAGTTGTCGCGATAGTGAATCAGCTGCTGCGGCGAAATAATGCGCTTGATCGACTCACCCGATTGCCTGTTCAAATGAACAATCTCAATTTGTTTGCGATCCACCGTGGCCTTCGCCACCAACTCAAACGACTTCAAAGGCATGCGACGTTTGCCCGCATGAACCACACGAATTCGTTCAGACAACACATTGGCGTCGGCGCCTTGCGTTTCCAAAATTTTGTTCAAGCGAGTTTGCAAGGGCTTGAGCTTGGGGCCCAACAGACTGGGCTCTAGTTGACCAATCATGGTTTGAATGGTCATCAGGGCCAGCGCCTCTTCTTGGCTAAACCACAGGCCAGGAAGTTGTTGCAAAGCTTCGGGGTTTTCGAGTTTGTAACCACCCAAATCTCGGTCATAGGTGATGGGTGTGTTTAAACGATCGCGAAACATACTAAGGTCGCGTTTAAACGTGGCCGACGAAATTTCGAGTCGTTTCAAAATCTCAGACTTGGGCACGGCCTTGCGGCCAGAGAACAAGGACTGGTAGGCGTAGTAGCGGTCTATTTCTGCCATGGTGTTTGTGAATTCTCTGTAATAGATTTTGTAATTTGTATCAGTTTAAGAGCTAATTTTTCTTTTCGACTGACTCTTTGCGGCTCTGGCGAATTTCCATAGTCCAACTTGATGATCACGGCCTGAAATTCACTGGGTTTAAACGTGTTGGGCTGTTTAAACAACTCGGCCTGCTGAGCCAGCTGCGTGTAAACACCCATGAGCGGCACCCATAGTGATGCAGAAAGGAGAAGGGGCAAGATCATATGCTGAGGGGGCTTGAGTGCAGAAAACCCTACTTTGAGCCTGGAGAGGCTCAGCCTTTGAGCCAGTCAAACTGATCGTTTGTACAGGTGCCCCCTCTTGTCGCCGGCAGCAAATTTAATTGGGGTCAGATCAACATTAATTGCAAATTAATGTTGATCTGACCCCAATTAAATTACTCCCACTCGCCAAGCGGTTCCATCTCAGTTTTATGTTTGGGACACAAAGGTGGACCAAAAGCCAAAAATTTCTTATACATCGGCACTTCAAAACCGCAAGCCTTGCACTTAGCGCGTGGCCTGGGTGAGCGCTTGGCCAAGCGCGTAGAAATATGCAGCCCACCATGAGGATAGGGTCCAAGCTGCGCTGACAACTCTGCCAACTTGCCCTTAAGTTCTGGCCCCGCACCCGCACTGCGCATGGGGCCAATCATGCCCAGACTCAGCGCAATTTTTTTAAACTCTTTGCCATGCTTGTTTTGACAATCGTCTACGGCGTGAACCAACTCGTGCACCAAGGTGTCAAGCACCAACACAGGCTCAAGCAGCGCAGGCGAAATGAAAATTTGGTTCTGATCATGCACGCTACTTTTGCGTGACCAACATTGCCCAATGTGATGCTTGCTGCCCGTGCTTGCAAAACCGCAAGACACTTGGCAGTTGTTGGGGATGATGTGCTTTTTAGCCAAAAAGACAGGTCGCAGAAGTTCAACAGCTTCAAGCAGCCAGGATTCGCGGGTGGTGTGGTGTGTCATGTCGCATCAATGAGCAGTGTGGAAGGCTCACTATGCGAACACAAAAGCTCAAATCATGAGCTTGGTGCACTGATCGTTTTTACAGGCTGGAAGAAAATAAACGGGGTCAAATAAATGGGGTCAGATGAACATTAATTTACTTGGCACATAGATCACTTTGATTCGCAAAAAATTAATGTTCATCTGACCCCATTTATTATCTATGTGCCAAGTAAATTAATGTTCATCTGACCCCATTTATTTGACCCCATTTATTAATGAAGGCTCTGAATATAGGATTACTTCTTTGGAGGTTTGCCACCACTTTTCACGCATTCGTCCATTGACTTGTATGGCGTGAAGTTTTTTGTTTTGTCGTAGTGTTGGCTGCTTTTGTCGTGGCATATGCCTGAGTCAGATTTTTTGACAGGGTCTGCCGCAGGCGCAGCTTCCTTGGCACCCACTGGCAATTTGCCACCACTTTTCAAGCATTCTTCTACGCTGTTAAATGGCGTGAATTTTTTGGTATTGTTAAAAGAACTGCTGCTTGCGTCATGACAGATTCCGCTGTCTGATTTTTTGACTGCCGGATCTGCAGCCACTGCAGAGAAAGCAAGGAACGCTGACAGTGCAATGAGTGTGTGTTTGGTAAACATATGTTTGGCCTTTCTATGAAGATGCTGTTGACAATCTCAACCCCAGCAAGTGCGCTGTGGCGTTCGTATTCATTGTAGCCATCTCACCAATTTTTAAAAAGGTGGGTCAATCCCCTACAAAATTGTTTGACTTAAAAAATCAAAATCAATTCAGATTGACCCAAGCTTCACTGCGCTTCCAAAGCTCCTTAGCCAATTCAGAATTTTGGCCCAAGGCGGCGGGCTGCTTGGGCTGCGAGTCTGCATAGTATAAGCCCGACTCTTGTTGAGGTGCATGCAATGCGCAGTGCAAAGTCGTCTGTGCCCCTTGCTCTGGCGTTAGAAAGCCACGAAGCCTTAACAACGGCCGAGCCCAATCTGGCAGGGCGCGCCAAATTTCGGTGTCCACCACGCCAGGATGCAGAGAATATGTGGATACGGAAGTGCCTTGAACGCGCTTGGCGAGTTCCGCGCTAAAAAGTAAGTTGGCCAGTTTGGAAACCGCGTATTCGTTAATGCCGGTCCATGAATGGGTAGGTTGGCGCAAGGCATTCCAATCAATACCAGCAGTACGCTTGTGAGCGCGGCTTGACACCGTGACCACACGAGAAGGGCCTGATGATTGCAGTTTGTCGAGCAGCAATTGGGTTAGCAAAAAGTGACCCAAGTGATTGATGCCGAAGGTCATCTCAAACCCATCTTGGGTAAGGCCCCTCAAACCCGCCACACCGGCATTGTTAATCAGCAGGTGCAAAGGCAAATTGAGTTGAATAAACTTTTGCGCGCACGCTCTGACGGAGGCAAGGCTGGCTAAATCTAAATTAAGAAACAGGGCCGGCTTGTTGAGCGAGAGCGAGGCGATATGGTCTAACACCGGTTGCGTTCTTTCAAGCGAGCGTCCGGCAATGACAACTTGGTACCCCTTTTTGGCAAGTTCGATGGCCGTCACACGTCCTATGCCAATATTGCCGCCGGTAATCAGCGCTACTTGGCCATTCGCGTAAAAATCCTTGTTCATGGAAGTGGTCATTTAAATTTTTGAACCGTTCAAATCAATGCCTTCGTGTTTGGCCACCATCTCAAGGGCCGATTCAAAAAGTGCCCTTGCAGAACCCGAGACGGTACTGAGGTAAGAGTGAAGGTGTGCGTCCTGCGTTGAGTTGTTTAAGCATTCGCGGCTGTACTGCTCGAAACTTGCCAGTTGCTTGATAATTTCTGCCACATGCTTGGGGCATTCGCACAAAACGTTGGTGGAGATGCCCGCCACGCGCATGAGTTCAATGTCATCGTATTTTCGGGGGGGGATGAGCATGCCCGAAGTCAAACCGGCGGTGCCTGATTCAGTATTCACAACGCGAACTGAGTTGATCAGATCGGCCAGTTCAGAATCGCTGATGGGTTCCCTGCGAACAATCATGCCGCAACGTTTCATGCTTTCAATGATGGGCTCTTGACCGTAGTTATAAAGCACGATGACTTGCAAGGCATGGTTGATTTCGGCCAAGCGATGAATGTCAACCTGAACGCCTGCGTGCAAAGAGTTGGTGTAGATCAGGAGAATTTGTGATTTCTCTTGAAACTTTGCCACCAAGGCTTGGGCCACGTTGGTAAAAATATCGGTGATGCGGACAGCTTGGTTGTTAAAACTGAAGGTGAATTTTTTAGACTCAATTCGGGCGGCCAGCGCAAGTCCCACAACCGCCACAGACACAGATTGACCTTGTGATTCAGACCTTGCTTTTCTTTGATGGGTCTCTTGCTGCTGTTGCAGCAAATTGTTGAGATCTGTGGTGCTCAGCTTGGCAATGTTGCTAATGGCGTGGCCTTGTTCGGTCAGTCGTTTGAGCAAAGTTGCCTTTAAAACATCATCGTCTGTGAACAATCGGTGCTTGCTTTCCGTTTTGAGGGGCTGAAAGGTTTGATACCTCAACTCCCAAACGCGAAGGGTAGGGGTAGGTACGCCACTGAGGCTAGACACAGCCCCAATTTTGTGAAAACCGCTTTTTTGTCCAATATTTTGTGTCATTGCTTGTATTTTGAGTAGATTTTGAGTAAATTATATTGGATATTTTTAAAATTGAGTAATTTAAATATGCTTTCGTGATAAATTGCATCAACTTAAAGGAATAACGATGCTCAACAAGCGCTCAACCCTTGGTTTAAACGTCATCACCTTGATTGCCAAAACCCCCAGCCACAGAACCATCACTGCGGATGCACTTGCATCCATGACGGGGGTTTCTTTGTCCTACATTGAAGGCATCTTGAAAGAAGGTAGAGAGCAAGGCTTAATTCGCGCCACCCGTGGCCCTGGGGGTGGCTATCAGCTCCTGATTCCCTTGCACGAATTGTCGGTTTGGGATGTTGTGTTGTGCTTCAACCAGCCCAGTGCAACGACTTCCAAAACTCACGCTTCCCTAGAGTCGCAAGCCACCAATCTGCTTGCACTCAATGCCGATCGAATTGAAAAAGAATTTCTTCAGGACTATCCGTTGGAGCGTTTGGTATCCCAATTTGCCGACACCACCAGTGCAGCGCCCACAAAGTCGATGTCCATGAATTTCAAGCCCTTGCCTACCAGAGCGATACCTTTTGCACCCAATTCAATTTTTGACTTGTCTAACTTTTTAAATTTACAGGCGGCCTAAAGTTCAAGAATTGCAATCTTTGCCTTGGTAAAAAAAAGCCCGTTGAATGAATGCAACGGGCTTTTTTGATGAATGCGAAGAATTACTTCTTTTGGCACTCTTTGGCTTTTTCATTTTCTTTTTTGGAGCAATCCAATTTTTTCTCATCTTTTTTGTCGTCCATTTTGCCGCCGCCGTGGCTGCCTGCAAAGGATGCAGTGGAGACCAACATCAATGCTGATACGAGTGCAGTCGCTAAAGTTTTCATGTTCATTCTTTCAAATTAATTTAAGATTAAATCCAGAGTTATCAAGCCCTCAAAACTGATAACATTTTCATCCTAGCGTATTTAATAATGGGCCTACATACAGTACGGACTTCCATTTCTATTTTGAGAAAAAGCCAAAGGCCAGCCATGTTCAAATTTTTTAAGGCCTGCCTTGTCTGCATTTTGGGGCTCGTCACATCGTTCTCGGCCCAATCTCAAACAAGATTTTTACCGGCGGACACTGCAGTTGTCTTAACGACCACTGTTCGCGACAAGTCGGCTCAAAACAGCGAGTTCGTTTACATGACAAAAGCTTGGCGTGCTCAGCCCCAAGATTTAAGCGTGTCGTTGGCATACGCCAGAGCCGTCTTTCAACTGGGACTCTCGGAAGGTGATTTGCGCTGGTTTGGCGCTGCAAAAGCCGCCATGTTGCCCTGGTGGAAAAAAGAAGATTTACCCGCAGATGCTTTTTTCATGAGGGGCTTGGTCAAGCAAGGCTTTCATGACTTTGCGGGCGGCTTGGTTGACATCAACAAAGCCATCGACCTGAACCCCAACAAAGCAGAGTTTTGGTCTTGGCGATTTGCAATGCACTTGCTGACGACGGATCTGGTGGCGGCCTCACAAGACTGTGAAAGTATTGACCGGCTTTTTGGCCAAGACGAGTCAAAGGTTTACCGGGCCATTTTGCTGTATCGAACGGGCAAATCGCAAACCGCTGTTCAATGGCTCAAGGATTTGGGCAGCGCCCCCAATTTCCAAAGTGCATCTTCCAAAGAATGGCTGGCCCTTCACTTGGGCGAAGCCTACAGGGTGGCAGGTCAGCCCGACATGGCTGTCGCTACATGGCAAAAACAATTAAAGATCACGCCAAAGTCTCACATCATCAAATTGTCGCTTGCAGAGCTTTGGGTTCAGCAGGGGCAATATCTTTTGGTTAAACAAATGCCAGGATCTGCCGCACCGACGGATGCGCTGTTGATGCAATCTATTTTGGCGTACAAAGGGCTCAAAGACCCTGCTGAAAAAGATCTTGCAGCGCTGCTTGAGTCTAGGCTCAAGGCGCAGTCCTTGCGACAAGAGTCTCTGATCGAAAGGCCTCATATGATTTACCTCATTGACTATGCCAATGATCCGGCAGCGGGCCTGCGTTTGTCTATCGACAACTGGAAAATTCAGCAAGAGCCGCGTGATGCGGTCCTCTTTTTAAAAGCAGCTTTGGCAGTGAATCAACCCCAAGCGGCACAAGCTGTCTTGGCATGGCTTGAGAAAACGCAATACACAGATCCGCAGGTTAAAGAATTAGAAGCGCGCTTGAAAACACAACTTCAAGCCATTCAATCTGCCAAATGACAAGTACGCCATGAGCTCAAAAATTTTACACATGGGCCGTCATTTGTGGGCCTTTATTTTCCTGCTCATGGCCATTTCAAGCGGCAGTGTGCAGGCTCACTCCAGCAGCAACAGTTACATCACACTGAGTGCAAACAAGCAAACCATCGTGTTGCGTGCCGATGTCAATTTGCGCGATGTTGACCTTGTGGTTGACCTTGATCAAAACAGCGATGGCAAGCTGACTTGGGGCGAAACACTGGCCCAAAAAGCCGAACTCAAAGCTTGGCTTGAGCAAGGCATTCAACTCAGCACAGCCGGTCAAAAATGTGACTTGGCAGAGTTCAACCTTTTGGCCGCCAACCATGCAGACGGCACATACCTGAGCGCGGAGTGGTCTGTGGCTTGCTTGACCGCAACAGACCTGGGCGATGCAGGTTTAAGCCTTCGATATGGCTTGATGTTTGATCAAGACAATTTACATCGGGCCTTGGTCAAAATTGACTTACCAGATTTTCAAAGCAGCGCCATCCTAAGTCCTGACCGCCCCGAAACCACACTGACCAAAGCCAATGGCTCAAGGCTGAAAGTATTGGGGCGGTATTTGCTTGAAGGTGTTTGGCACATATGGATAGGCATTGACCATATTCTTTTTCTGCTAAGCCTTTTGATATTGGCATTTTTGGTGCCAACCCGGCAGAGCGTGATTCAATGGCCAGCGGTTCAAAATGTGAAAACCTCCGTGCACGACGTTTTGACTGTGGTCACAGCATTTACATTGGCACACTCCATCACACTGGGCATGAGCATCTTCAAATTGCTTGAACCTTCAGCCGACTTGATAGAGCCTGCGATTGCCTTGTCGGTGGTTGCGGCCGCTTTGAACAATTTGCTGGGATGGGCAGCCCTGCGTCGATGGCAGCTTGCATTCGTATTTGGCCTGGTACATGGCTTTGGTTTTGCCAATGTGTTGATTGATCTGGGTTTGCCTTCAGACCAATTGGCGGTTGCACTGGGTGGTTTCAATTTAGGCGTCGAGCTTGGCCAAATTGCAATTGTGATGGTGTTTCTGCCCTTGGCTTGGGCGCTGAGGCACACTTTGTTTTACCGATGGGTCATTGTGGTGGGTGGGTCTTTAACCATTGCGGTTTTGGGAATGATTTGGACACTCCAAAGAACAGGTCTTTTGAGTCTTTAAATCGAAGCGTGTTTTTTGTTAAGCATCATCCGCTGAATCAACTTCAGATTTTTGCCGTATCAGCTTAACGAGATTCCAGCGAATGACCAGTGCAGAAAGTGCTAACAGCAAAATGGCACCGCTTTCGTAGATCAAGTCAATGGTGTTGAAACCTTTGCCTTGCAAGATGATGAGTCGGCAAAGTGCCGTGATGGCAATGAAGATAGGAATGGTGATAGGGATTTTTCTGTACTTGTAAAAGCCCGCCACCATGCCCAAAACTTCTGCATAAATAAACATCAACAACAAATCGGTCAACTTGACCACGCCAGCAGAAAACACTTGATACATCTCTGCCCCAACGCCATAGATTGTAAAAATGGCGATGAGGACCAAAATTGACTTTTCAATGCCGGTTATTAATTTGTAAATATCAATCATCTAAGTACCTTGTGGCGACAGCATTGAAAAGTGACAGGTCAAGAACCATGACCTTTGATGTAGGTTTCTAAAAATTTGATGTGCGTGCCTTGTGACTCAATGATGTTTTTAACCACATCGCCCACAGAAATAACGCCCATCACACTGTTGTTTGAGACAACAGGCAAATGCCGAATGTGCTTGTGAACTATGATGGCCATGCACTCATCAAGCGTGTTTTCTGGTTTGACCGTTAGCGGGTTGGATGTCATGGCTTCAGAAACAGCGGTCAACTGCGGATCTTTTTTGGGCAGCAAGACCTTGATGGCGCAGTCGCCTTGGGAAACGATGCCCACCAGGTGAGCGTCATCAATGACCAAGATGGCCCTGACGCGGTTGTCACGCATCAGTTTCAATGCAACTTCAATCGAGTCGTGTGAATTGACAGAAAAAACTGCCTTCGGTTTTTTTTGAATGCAACTTTGAACAGTTGACATGGTTTTTTCTCCCGTAATTTTTGTAAATGCAAATCTGACAATATTTTCACGCATTTACTTTAATACACTTTGTCAATGAGAGTCAATTGACCCCCTGAAATGGGATCGTTTGACCCTCACTTAGCAAATTAAAGTTCTCTCCTATGGCGTTACAACAAAAATACGGATCAAGCAGGGACGATGAGGGGTTCATTTCAGTTTAAAAACGCATTGATTGTTTCTGCTGCCTTCTAAACTGCCAGGGTGGCGTTGGGGATGGGTCACTCCAAAGTCCCAGCTTTTTTGCTTTGGCGTCTAACTCTGTTTGGGCATACAGCGCACGGTCTTCTTTGGGTTGGTCCGACGCATACTGTTTGTAGTGCCAAGCCATGCCCAACTTAATTTGCTCTAGGCACATGTCGTTGTCATCTAACAGCACCTTGCCCAAAGTTCTGCCGTACTGGTCTTTTTGATGAAAATCTACAGTCACCTGCTTGTTGAAAACCAAGTCGCTTAAAGACTGCTTTGACCTTTGCCCAAAAGCCTGCGCCTTTTCGGGTGCGTCGATGCCTTGCAAACGAATTTTATGTTTGGTGTTGGTGGCATCCAGCACCGTGATGGTGTCGCCGTCGGCCACGCCCACGACTCTGCCTTGAAGTGTGGCGGCATTCAGCTCGAAGCTGATGAGCAGCAATGTGTAAGCGAACAGTTTTTGAAGGCGCATGGGTTATTCAATCAGTTGAGACACAGCCTCTAGCCTTTTGAGCGGGTCGGGCTCTGTCAGCAGCTGCAGCTTGAGCTCTGCGCTGATGGGCAGCGCTTCAGCGTAGCGATTTGCCAACCAGCCGCATTGGTCTAGGTGGTAGGGTGGAAAGATGGGCAGTCTGTCGATCAAACCTTTTTGTTGCGCGGTCGCAATGACTTTACCCAAGCGATCTGCTTGCGCCTGCAACGAAACAGGCACCTCCTGCTCGGGATCTTGCGGCAGATAACTCACGCTGCCTTGCCACACGCCCAAGGGGCCAGGTTGTACATCGTGCAAATTGAAGCGCAATCCGCCTTGGCACACCACCCGAAAAAAATTTGGCTGAACTTGTTCAAATTCTCTGATGTGCGCCAAGCATCCAATGGGGTGAAGCAGTGGCACTTGACCGGGCACTTTCACTTCGCTGCCTTCTTGAAGCCAAGCAACGCCAAAGGGCAATTGCTGCTGGTGGCATTGTTTGATCAGATGAAGGTAGCGCACTTCAAAAATTTGAAGTGGCAGCATGCCATCGGGAAACAAACCGTGGGACAGGGGAAAAAGGGGAATGGTGTGTTGCACTTATTTGGGCTAAATCAATCGATTTTGATTTTGAGATCGTTGATGAGCTTACTGTATTTGGCTTGGTCGCGCTTGATCAGCCTGGCCATGGCATCGGGGGTGGTGATGAAGGGCTCTATGCCGCCGGCGTTGGCAAAGGCTTCAATCAATTCAGGCATGACCAACACTTTCGCCACATCTCTTCTCAGATTTTGCACAACAGCTTCTGGCGTGCCTTTCGGTGCAAACAGGCCAATCCAAATGGTGTTGTCAAAACCCGGGTACAACTCAGCAATGGTAGGCACGTCGGGCATTTGCTTTGAGCGGCTGGCACCACTTACCGCTATGGCGCGCAACTTACCTGCTTTCATCAATGCTGCATTGGACGTGCCAGAAAACATGGCTGCTGTTTCGCCGCCCACAGTTGCAGTGGTGGCGCCGGTGCCGCCTTTGTAGGGCACATGCAACAAATCAATCTCGGCTCTGGCTTTGAGCAGCTCCATGGTCAGATGATGTTGACTGCCATTACCCGCAGAACCATAGGCCAAGGCCGGGTTGGCTTTCTTTGCGTATGCCACAAATTCAGGCAAATTCTTAACCGGTAAATTGGGGTTAATGGTCAACACAAATTGGTTAGAACCCAAGGTGGCAATCGGGATCAAATCTTTGTTAACGTCTACCGAAGATTGCTTGTAAAGGTAAGGGTTAATCACAAACAAACTGTCCATGCCCACCAAAAGGGTGTAGCCATCTGCCGGCATGTGCGCCACGTAATCGGCAGCGACTTGGCCGTTAGAACCAATCTTGTTTTCAATCACCACCGGCTGCGACCAGAGCATCGCCAATCGTTGTCCCACAGCTCGGGCAATTAAATCGGGCGCTCCGCCAGCAGGAATGGGCGAGACCAATTTAACTGTTTTTTGAGGATATTCTTGCGCCATTGACAGGCAGCTCAGAAGGGCGCTGCAAAAAATGAAGATGAATTTTTTTATCAGCATTACTTAAACACACCTAGCTTGTTGAGATCAAAGTGACTGGCGTTAGGTAAAACTGTTTTGATGTCGCTTGAACTCACGCCAAACCATGCCGCCATTTCTGCACCAAACTGATCGATGGCGGTAGAGGGCAAGAGCCTGCCGCTGCCAACTTGTTGGGTATGGGTTAAACCAATTTCTGGCGCAACTCCAAAATATTTGCCGCCATTGACAGCGCCGCCCATCACAAAATGGTGACTGCCCCAGCCATGGTCTGAGCCATCGCCGTTGGAGGCCAGTGTTCGTCCGAAGTCGGATGCTGTGAAAGTCGTGACCTGATTGCTTTTGCCCAAAGAAATCATGGCATCGTCAAATTCCTTCATGGCGGAACTTAATTTTTGCAGCAAGGCCGGATGTTGGCTGGGCAAAAAATCGTGCAAATCAAAGCCGCCCATGCCCACCATAAAGACTTGCCGCTTAATGCCCAACACGGCCTGCTGCTCGATGAGTCTGGCCACCATTTTGAGCTGCGCAGAAAGGGTGTTGGTGGCAGAAGTGGCAAACAAATTGTTGATCGTGGTGGAAGATGCAGTCCCAATGGCCGAGAGAATGCCGTCGTAAGTATCCAAGGCGCGTTTGGTCACCGTTGAATAGTCGTTGACCATTGGAATGGCGCTTGATTGGGTGATCAATGTTTGCAGCACATTGGCGCAGGTTGCAGAGCCAAACAAAGACTTGCCCTTGATGGCATTCACTGTGGTTGCGCCGGTGGTGCTCATTTGGTAAGAAATGGCATTCTGGCCCGACAAAAACAGCGCATTGCCATTGACCGAGACGCAGGTTAAAGCAGAGCGCGAGTTACCGCTCATGAGCAGATCGGCAGCGCGCCCACCCCAACCGGTGGCAGCGCCTTCTGTTTGATACGACGATTGCCAATAGGCTTGCTGGTCGTTGTGCGAAAAAAGCTTGGGCGGCAAGGGCACAGACTTGTTGTTGTATTGCGCAAGCGTCGTGGGCACGATCAAGGGGCCAATGTTCATCAAGACAGAAGCGCGCTTGTTTTCAAAGACAGATTTCAGGGCCGTCATTTCGGGGTTGAGGGCCATTTGTCGGCCACCACTCAATGGTGTGCTCAAAGCGGTGGCGGTGAGGGCATCGCGCGGAAGGGCAATGCCGTCGTAAATGCTACCAGCCGTGACGGTGCCTTTGCGGATGTTGAAGTAGGTGCTGTGGGTGCTGAGGTCGTAAGGGATGACGGTGTTGTAGTGGTCGTTGGCCCCAAATAAAAACACACACACCAGGGCCTTGTAATCGTTGGCCGATTGGGCGGCCGCGTTGGCCATGAGCCCCAAGCTGCTGGCCATGGGCATGCCCAGTCTTTGCAGCGCAATGGCTGCGCTACTTTTTAAAACAGACCGGCGGTTCAAAAGTTGCGAATGGTTAGAAGAATGGCTCATCAATTTACCTTTGAATGAGGTAGTCTGGACTGCTCATGATCATCAAAATGGCGGCGTAAATGCGGTTCAAAACACCTGCATCTGTGGTCGCTGAAATGCTGCCAAGGGAAGAGGCGATAAGGCTCAGATTGGCATCCGACACATTGCCAGCAGCAAGGCACAGGTTGAGGTGCGCCACCAAGCTGGCCGGGTCTGTGGCCAAGGTTTTTTCGTAGGTGTAATCGGCTTTGACATTGCGTGCATTGTTCACAGTGCCTGCCATGTAGTTGATGTAGCTCACCACAGTAGGCTCTGTCAAAATTTGAAACTCTGGGGCCAGCAAATTTTGAGCGGCCAATTGTGTTTGGGGTGGCACATAACCGGGTCTGAAAAAATTAAACACACTGGCTGCTCGAAGGGGCATTTGTCCGAGCGTGGTGTCCGTGTCGGTGTAGCCCAAAGTCCAAGCACCATCTGAGGATGTGGCGTTAAAGGTGTGGCCCCAATGCAGGAGGCGAACAACGGGCTCTGTGAGTTTGCCAAAGCTTGGGGCTGGATTGGTTTGCCTGGCTTCTGTGTCCAGCAAGATGGCCGACCACACCGCTTTCAAATCGCCACGAACGTTTTTGCCATTGTTCTCAAACACCTTCACCACTCTGCCCACATAGGCGGGCGAGGGGTTGCTGGTGACCAAGCGCTGAATCAATTGTTTCACCACAAACGGCGCCGTGTTGTTGTGATTAAAAAGCGCGTCTAACCCAGTCTTGAGACTTTTTATGCCATCTGTGCCCGCAGGAATCACTGTGTTTAAAAATTTCTTTTCTTCGGGGCTGTGAAGGCTGGCGTTGAAGCTCATGGGCAGGCCATGTCGGTAGGCAACAGCAGCCAATTCGCCTTGCGGGTCTGTGCCAGTGGCATTGTCCCAACCTGTAAAAACCCGGGCCAAGCCCTGCACATCGTTGTTATCGTAGGTTTCAATGGGATTGCCAGCGGAATCTAATTTTTGAGTTCCGTCAGAGTTAAGTTCGTAGAGACCAATGGTGAACAACTGCATCACCTCGCGCGCATAATTTTCATCGGGCGCTCTGCCGGTGGTGGCATTGTATTTTTGGTTGCCTTTCATGTTGAGGTACGTGCCCATGGCCGAGGACAAGGTGACGCCTTCTAACAAATCTCGATAGTTGCCCAAGGCATTTTTTTCAAGAACGTCCCAATAGTTGGCCAGGGCAAAGTTGCGCCATGTGATGGGCAGGCCTAGATGTGAAACAACAAAGAGTTCAGACAAGGCAAAGGCCGCGCGTTGGCGCAACGGATCGGTGGCACCAAACAACTTGCCCCACATGGCTTGAGTCCAACCCCCGTCGCCATTGACATTGGTGCTGACTGCCGCATCGTTAAACCCCTTGCCAATGAGCCAACGCGTCATGCTGAGGCTGGTGGGTGTCGCGGCTTGGCCATTGATCCAATTTTGTGAACTGTTGGCTGCCAAGTCTCGAATTTCAGCCAGGGTTCCTCCCCATGTGGCTTGACGCAGGAAGCGAGAAGCGTCTGTTAATTTGGCATTGAGTTCGGCGGGGCTGAGTGAACTTAAGCTTGCGTTGGTGGTGGCGCCAGTGCCACCGCCACAGGCGGTGAGTGCGGTGGCACTCGCCAGCATGGCAGAAGGAAGCAACCTGCTTTCTGATGCTTCAACAGGTGTTGTGTCGATCAACATTGCGGCCCTGATAAATTTTGGATAGGTATCGAAGTTTTAACACAATAATTGGGGTCCAATAAATGGGGCCCAATAAATGGGGTCAGATGAACATTAATTTTTTGTGATTCAAGCGATCTATCGGTCAAGTAAATTAATGTTCATCTGACCCCATTTATTGGACCCCCATTATTTGAATCACTAGCTCATGAACAAATTTTTGTCATTCCTCCTAATGTGTTGCCTAGCTTCGGCCAGCGCAAGCGATCGTCCATCTGAAGTGAAGGTGCGCAGTGGCGACGGCACCCTGATCAAAGTTTGGGTGATGCACCCCCAAGGGCTCAGTTCAGAAACTCAAACCAGGCCTGTGGTGGTGGCTTTGCATGGGTGTGGGGGTATGTATGCCACGTTGGGCCCCCGCAAAGGTGAATTGAACGCGCGACATCAAGGCATGTCCGATTTATTGCTAGCGCAAGGCTATTCGGTTGTGTGGCCCGACAGCTTCACAGATCGTGGCGAGAGCAGCTTGTGTTCACAAAAATATGCCCAACGCAAGATCAAACAATCGCATCGCCGTGATGATGTCAATGGTGTACTGGCGTGGATGTCTCAACAAACTTGGGTGGACTCGCGCAAGACCGCTTTGCTCGGTTGGTCGCATGGGGGCAGCGCAGTGCTTGCCGCTACCGACAAACGAGTGATCAGTGTGCAAAACCGAACTCTGCAGCCCGATGTGGCCATTGCCTTTTATCCAGGTTGCGCTGAAGCGCTTCAGAGTGGCTATGAACCCAATGTAGAACTCATGATGCTGTTGGCAGAACTAGACGATTGGACGCCACCCGGGCCGTGTTTGGCGTTGGCCAATCGTGTTCAAGCGAAGGTAAATGTGTATGCCAAAAGCTATCACGACTTTGACAATCCCGTGGGTTCCGTGAAGCTCAGAACCGACGTGCCCAACGGCCTTTACCCAGGCCAAGGCGTTCATGTAGGCCGCAACCCCGAAACCGGCCCTCAAGCTTGGAAAGATGTGACGGACTTCTTAGCTCAACGTTGGGCTTCAAAATAAATGGGGTCAGATGAACATTAATTTTTTGTGATTCAAGCGATCTATTGGTCAAGTAAATTAATGTTCATCTGACCCCATTTATTTGTCACCAATTTTTCAACAGTTCATTTCTGCTTATATGAGGTAATGCCCCAAGTGGTATTTTCAATGAGCCATTTGTTATCTTTGGATTTTTTAAAGATGACCGTTTGGAATCCTTCACCTTCATATTCCTTCATTTCACCCTTTTTAAAGGTATAGCTAACGGGGTAAACCGCGTAGGCCACATTTTGATCAAGACCCACATCGGTTGCATCTTTGATTTCAGATTTGAAATTGGTAATTTTATTTTTGGTGACCACGGCTTGCATGTCTTTGAGGTAGCGAGCCGCAGCGCCTTTGCCACTCCAAGAAAAGGGTGGAAACTCGTCAACAATGGTGAGTTGGTTGGTGGTGGTCTCTGTGAATTTTTTCAAGTCGTAAGCTTCACCGGCACTTTGGTTGGCCTGAAAAACCGCTTTCAATTCGGCTTTCAGCGCAGTGCTGGGTTCTGCCGCGTTGGCTTGAAGCGCAAAAGCAGCGCATATTGAAGCCAAAAGATATTGAATTTTTTTCATGACATGTTTCCTTTGTTGATTTACGCAACTTGCGTTCATTGATGATGTTTTCGTCATGAGAATACTGCTAAAGCACTTGCAAGCATTTAAATCGTAATGAGTCACGCTGTCAGTTGCAAATTACATTTAAGTTAAGTGAATTTGCCCTGTCGAAGAAACTTGGCATTACTTTTGCATAGCCCTATTCGATTGACTGATTTCTTGACATTCAATTTGTATTGAACTACTCAGAACCTGGTTTTAAGAGACAGTCAATCACCTAATTTTTAACGTTCACATTGAGGTGCAGGCAGCGGTATTTACAAACTTTTGAAAAAAGGGGGGTGTCATGGATTCTTCACTTTCAGTGCAAATTAACGGCAACTCACGACAGTGGGGTGGCCAATATTCGTCTCAGGGGGATGCCCAAAACAGGCGTCGCCAAAAGTTTGTCTTGCTGATGAATTGTTTGAAAGCAGGTGAATTAGAAGGTGCGAGACAAGCCTTTACCGCTTTGATCAATGCCGAGCCCGCCATCGCCACTGACCCTGGTTTGACCCAAATAGGCGCTGCCTTGCAAAGCAGCAACCTTTATTCGGCCTTGCATTTTGCCGCTCAATTAGAAAGCCGCAATTGGCAGATTCAAGCCAAGCCTTGGGTTCACCCTCTCAATCAGAATGACCCCAACAAGCCCAACCCCAAAGTGATTGGCAAACATCCACGAATTGATTTTTCCGCCTGAAAAATAGCTGGGGTCAAATAAATGGGGTCAGATGAACATTAATTTGGTCAATCACAATAAATGGGGTCAGATGAACATTAATTTACTCAGCCGATAGATCGCTTGAATCACAAAAAATTAATGTTCATCTGACCCCATTTATTGCCAGATTGGAAATTAATGTTCATCTAACCCCAATTATCTGACCCCATTTATTTGTTGGATCAATCCAATTTGATGCCAGCCTCTTTCACCACCTTGCCCCACTTGTCTAGCTCGCTCACCATGAGTGAGGACAGGGCCTCTGGTGTTGACAGGCTCACTTCCACGCCTGCATCGAACATGGCTTTTTGGGTTTCTGACGAGTTCATGATCTTGGCAATGTCTGCGTTCAGCCTGTTCACAATGTGCGCTGGCGTGCCTGCGGGTGCCAGCAAAGCCAGCCACACCGTGGCGTCGTAGCCTGGTACGCCGGCTTCTTGCATGGTGGGCACATTGGGCATTTGGGGAATGCGTTTGGCACTTGTCACGGCCAATGCGTTAAGACGTCCACCGGGTACCTGAGACAGCGCATTGGGCACACCCGCAAAGCTGCTCTCCACCACGCCGCCGACCAAGTCATTGATGGCCAAACTGCTGCTGCGATAAGGCACATGTTTAAGTTGAGTTTTGCTCATGGACGCAAACAGGCCGCCAATCAAATGCTGCGCGCTGCCATTGCCCGACGAGGCATAGTGAATTTTGTCGGGTTGTGACTTGGCCAACGCAATAAACTCCTGAACATTTTTGGCCGGCACCTTGGGATGCGTCAGCAGCACATAGGGCGAGTCCACCAACCGGGTGACAGGCGTGAAGCTTTTGATGGGATCGTAGGGAAGGCTTTTGTAAATCCAGGGGCTGATCACATGGGTGGACGACACAATCAAAAGCGTGTGGCCATCGGGCGCCGATTTGGCCACTTGATCCGTGCCAATCATCGAGCCCGCACCGGGCTTGTTTTCAATCACCACAGGTTGACCCAAACTCTCGCTCAGCTTCACGCCCAAAATGCGCGCCACCACATCGGTAAAGCCACCGGGGCCAAAGGGCACCACAATTTTGACGGGCCGGGTTGGATAAGTTTGCGCCAATGCTTGCCCGCTCATGAACGACAACAAAGCGGCAGTACAAACAAGCGTGAACAATTTTTTCATGGCTTAGCCTCGGTAAATGGGTTCAGGTTGAGAAAAGAAACTGAGCAAAATTTGGTAGACCATGAGGTAATTTTTTTGCTGAAAGCTGGCATGCGAAATGCCTTCCATGATGCTGAACTGCTTGTTGGTGCTGGGCAGCAGTTTGAAAAAATCGAGCAAGTCGTCTAGGCTGGCAATGCCGTCGTATTCACCGCGCATGATGAGCGTGGGGCTTTTGACCTGAGTGGGGTCAATCAAAGGAAGCTTGGCGCACATGTCGACATAGGTGCCGGTGGGCATGCTGGCATCGAGCGTGAGGATGGCGTCGGCAAAGGCATCTTTGGTGGCCTCATCGGCGCAGTCGGCATGATCGCGGTTAAAGATGCTGTGCACAAATGCGCGGTCGATGGGGCGGCTGTTTTTGGCCAAGAACTCGGGCAGTTTCTTTTTGCGCTCGGCCAAAGTAGGGCTGCCTTCGCCGGTCCATACAAATGCATCCAATGCCAGTTTGGCAATGCGTTCGGGGTGCCTTTGTGCAAACAAAGCAGCCTTGAGCGCACCCGAAGAAATACCGTACACCATGAGTTGGGTGCTGCCGGTGACTTGTGCAATGTAGGCGCTGCCTGCCGCCAAATCGTCGGCCCCGTTGCTGATGTCAAAGTTGATGGGCCGGTTTTTGTCGGAGCGGCCGTAGCCTTCGTTGTCCATGCACCAGGTGTCAAAGCCGCGCTGGGCAAACCAATCCATGACCGATGAATGCGGCCGGCCAGGCACACTCAAATCGAAGGTGGGCTGCGACGCCATGGACGAGCCATGCACAAACAAAATAGTGCCAGCAGGCGCGACCAGGCTGTGCGCTTTTTTGCGCCACAAAAAGAGACGGATGTCGCCTTTGGTGGTCCAGTGCTCCTCGCCGCCCGACCATTGAACTTGCGCCATGAAGTGCCCCTTGGAAATTTAAATGGGTGCTTTTAAAAAGCTCTCTAAGGCATAGTGAAACTTGTGCCGAACCACGCCCATCATGGGGTTGTGGGCAATGCCTGAAAGCACCACAAACTGCTTGTTTTTGGTGGGCAAGCGCATGAAGAAGTCGAGCAAATCGGGTTCGGCGGCAATGCCGTCGTACTCGCCGCGAATGACCAACGTGGGGCAGGGAATGGCCTCGGGCGTGGCCAACGGCAAGTTGGCACACATGTCGACATAAGTGCCGGTGGGCACCTCGCTCACCAAGGGCAACTCGGCAGCGGCAATGGCTTTAGGCACACTGTCTTCGCTGGAGCCGGGCTTGTCTCTGTTAAACATGCCTTCGTAAAAAGCCAGGTCTACTTTGCGCCTGGGGCTAGCGCTGTATTCGGGCAATTTCTTTTTGCGTTGCTCTAAAGTGGGCGAACCTTCACCGGTGTACACCAACGCCGAAAGGCCCAAGCGAGCCACCGTGTGAGGGTGGACCTCGGTGTACAAGCATGCGCGCAAAGCGCCCGACGACGAACCAAAAATATTGATTTGCGCGACGCCCGTGGTGGACAAAATAAAGGGCACCACAGCGGCCAAATCTTTGGCGCCTGTGCGCACGTCGCTGTTGCCACGACCCGACCAACTGGAGCGGCCGTAGCCTTCATGGTCGACCGTCCACACATCGTAGCCGCGGGCTGCAAAATAATCCATGACCGAGTAGTCTTGGCCGCCGGGCACTTGAAGGTCGTAGGTGTTGCGACCCGAGACGGTAGAGCCATGAACCAACAACAAGACGGGTTTGGGTGCCTCGCCTGTTTGGGGCTCGGAGGCGCGCTTGCGATACACATACAGGCGAACATCTTCGCGCATTACTTCATAGTCTTGAGTCCAAATCACGGGGTACTGCCTTGGGAAAAAGTTAAAAAAAAGACAACTCAAAGACTAGCATTGACTTGTCTGGTGATGAACGCGAATAAACCCTAGAAGGTCAGAGCATTGATGTCAGCCTCAGTGAGGAATTCTCATGAGAGTTGACTATTCAGACTATTCAATGACCGTGACGCCCACCACAAAATAATCGGTTTCGCCAAAGCAAGAAGAGGGCAAGCCTTTGTGCTGTTCGTAATTGAGCTTCACACGCTTGCCAGCTGCGTCGTTGACCAGCTTGGCCACTTCGTCATCTCGCACAGTGAACAAAAACTTCTCGGGGGCCGCCCCCGGAATGGCCACCAAAGACAGCTCGCCTTCCCATGTTTTGCAGATCCAACCTTTGTAGGAAATCTTTTGTAAAAAACCTGCGCGCTCGCCTTCGGAATAGCTCCAATGCAGGGCGATGTAAACGTACAAGGCGAATAAAACCAAGAGGCCTGCCAAGACAAGCAAGAGGGACGTGGTGATTTTTTTGAGCATGGGTTGGTTCATCGATTTCATTGTAGCCCTGTCAGCTTAGAATACGCTCTCAATATGACATCTCCCTCCCTAACCGACACTTCAGCTTTGCCCGAAGCCAGCGGCGCCATGGTGCAATGGTTGGGTTTGACTTGTCAGGGCGGCCGCTACGCCTTGCCTTTGGCCAACGTGGCGGCGGTGTTCAAGCCGAAGCCCTCAACAGAAACGCCCCAGCGGCTTTTAGACATTGAGGTGCACGATGGCGCGCCCGTGTTCATCCGGTCATTTCAAGACAGCTTTGCGTTGCTGCCCAGCCCCTGGAAAGATGCCAGCCTTCAAGATCACCATTGGGTGTTGGTGTTGCAATCTGCAGGCCGCTCTGCAGTGGGCTTTCGCATGAGCCATGTGGTGGGGCCTTTTTGGGCCAGTGCTTTGTCGGAGCATGTGAACCACGATGGGCTTCAATGGCAAGCCTTGTCGGTGCCAGAAATTGGGGAGCGTGTTCATGCTTGAGGTGAGAAAACTCAGCCTTGAACTGGAGCAAGATGCCAATGGCCGGTTTTGGTCTTTGCTGTCTTTGGCGGCATGGGCCTTGGCGGTGTTGCTGCTCTTGAGTGTGTGGTTGGGCGTGGCCATTGAGCCCGAGCCAGCCAACCATGCGCAAGAAGAAATGTCGCAAGCGCACACCGAGGTGTTAAGCCTGCTAGAGCAGGTGAAGCAAACATTGGCCGCCGATCAAGATGTCCAGGCGATGCAAACTTTGCAAGCCGAGCATTTGACAAAAGACCCCCTAGCAGCCTTCGCCCAAAATGCAGCCAAAGCCACGCACAGCGACAAAGACTCTCGTGATCCAATGGTTTGGCCAGGCCGAGCCAACCTGATTGCAGACGACATCAACGCTTTGGCGCAAGGCAAAGAATCGCTGGCCAATTACCAGCGAATGAAAATCGAGTTGGCCTTGCTGTTCAGGCCCAAGGGCCCCATCAACCCCGCCAATTTTGCCCCCACGTCGGCAGCCAAAGAATTTCATGCGGCCACCTTGGAATGGGCCAAGCAGGGCGTGTTGCCAGAGCCCAATGCGGCCAAGCTCACGTGGGACATGTTGCAGGCTGGTAAGGCCGCTTGGCGACAGCTCAATGCCCAGCTTGATGCGTTGGAAGCAGAAGCCAAGTTGTTAGACGACAAAGGGCAAGCGCTGCCTCAAGCCAAGGCTGCACAAGCGCTGCTGGCGGCCATGACCAAAGCTGATTTGCTGAATGCAATGCGCGCCACCGATGAAGCCTTGCCCAAATTACTGCAGGCCTATGAGCAACTGCAAAGTTCTTTAGACAATTTACCGCCCGAGCCCGTGGTCATTTTGCCACCCGCCCCGTTCAGCTGGCGGCAGCTCGCGTTTCCCGGCAGCACGGTAGAAGGGCTCAATGCATGCCTGGCCGTCATGGTGGTTGCCGGCGCTTTGTTGGTGGCTGCGCAATTGGCGCGGCGTCATCACATGAAGCTGTTGTCTGCACGCTTTGTTCAGGTGACCCACCAATTGGAAGCGGCGGTGCGCAGCATCGATGGGCCCTTGCAACAAGCGGTGTCCAAACTCGACGCGCTCTCTGCCGACTTTGTGCCCCTGCTCGACAAGCTCAATGCCATGCAACAAGCACAGCAAACGCCATCCGATACGCCGCACAAAACTTTGGAAGAACAGGCATGGGCCACGGCCGTGCGCATGCAACAAGATTTGGAAGCCGACCTCAGCATGTTGCGAGACAAGTTGTTGAACATTCATCTGCAGTTTTGCTCCGGCCAATCCCACGAAAATTTGGTTTACGACTTGGCCTTCACCACAGAAGGTTTGCAAACCATTTTGCTCAATGCCAAAGACCTGGCCCGCTCGTTTGCCATGCTCAAAGAAAGCCTGAGCCCCGAGCAAGCCAAGGGCCCCAACCCCGAATTGGCGGCCCTCATTTCTCAGGCGTCTATTTTGCGTTCGGGCACCAAGCGCATTGGGCAAACACTGCAAGAACTGTCGGCCCAATTGCAAGTAGCTGTGGAAGACGTGCCCGAAGGCAAGCGCTTTGAAATGAACAGCCTTAGAAGCCAAGTAGGAGGCTACCGTGGCCACGCATAAGTTTGACCATCTCACGCTGGTGGTGTCGGATGCCGAGCGCGCGCTAGAAGGCCTCATGCACAGTTTGCAATCGGGCTCTGAAGACATGAAGCAAGGGGCCTTGCATGCCCGCGATTTGTCGGGTGCCCTGGCTGTTTTGGGCATGGACACGCCTGCAGGTTTGGTAGACGATGTGGCTAGGCAGCTCACCTTGGGACAGCCCAGCGTGTTAGACGTGGCCAAAGGTTTGAGCGCTGTGATTGCGCAAGCCATCAAAGACATTCAGTTGGGTTTTATACCTGAACCCGACCAAGAGCTTCAAACTTGGGGGCCTTGGGCTTCTCGCTTGCAGGTGCTGGTTGCCCGCGACACGGCGCCGCTGAGCAGCTTTCAGGCGGTCATGCCCAAAGAGGCAGCTGCATCGCCCTTGCAATTTGTGCCGCCGTCCGACCCTGGGTTCAAAGCGCTTCGCTCAAAGGGCTTGAACCTCATTCAAAGCGCGCGCATGGTCAACCACCAAGACGATGAGCGCACCGTGCGGCAAATGGATGCCATGTTGAGCGAGTTGCAAGATTGGTCCTTGCGGGTGGGGCAGTTGCCTTTGTCGCAATTGTTTCCTTTGTCGGCCTCAAGCATGGCCGATGTTTGGCTTGATGCGGCGTTGCTAGACAGTTTAGATTCTCTTCGCGATTTGGGCGCCAAGGCCAACAGCATGCAAGCACAGGCCCGCAGCCTCACGGTGTTCATGGACTGGCAGGGCGTGAGCCTTGGCAACGAAGAGTATGTGCAGTTGGGCGCTTTGATGGCCTCGGTCAAAGGCCACGCCAAGCGAGTGCCAGAGGGTTGCAGGCTGGTGTTTCCGTGCAGCCTCACGCGCATGCGCATGACCCCCTTCATTCAAAACGGCCAGCGATATGTGGTGGCTGCATCGCAGTTTGTTCAGTTTGAGCCGCAAAGTGTGGTCGACACCCATACTTTGGGCGGCATCCTCACCCTTCGCTCAGGCTTTGAATCGCAAGAGCTTCACGTTGAGCGTGTCATGCCTGCCGAAAACATGAACGTGTTTGAAGTGCCCCATGGCATTGAGTGCCCCGACAATGTGTTGGGCGTGGCACTGGATGGCATGGGCGAAATTTACTACTGCATCTAAACCACATGCTGCCAACTTGGATTCACGGATGGATTCATCAATGCATGCCACGCGCCTTGGCCTTGCTGTGCTTGTTAGCTTTTGCACAACTGCCGGCAATGGCCGCTCCCAGCACCAAACCTGCCTGGACCCCCGAGGCGCAAGAGGCCGTCAATCTTTTCTTAACCAGCCATCCTTCTTTAGAAGCTCGCAATTTTGAGGTGCAGTGGAAGGACCCCAAAATAGACATTCCCAGCTGCCCCAAGGCCATCAAAGTCGACGCAATCCAAAAAGAAAAAGCCTGGGGCCAAGTTTTTTTAATACTAAAGTGTGAATCGGCCAAACCCTGGGTACGGCCTGGCACTATCTATGTGGCGGTCAATGGCCGTTATATGGTGGCGGCTCGCGCTTTAAAGGCCGGCCAAGTTTTGGGCCCCAACGACTGGCGCTGGGCCGAAGGCGAACTGTCCAAGCTGGCCGACAGTGTGCTGGAAGATCCAGATTTGGTGAAAGATTTGGAATTAAGTCGAAATTTTCAGCCAAACAGCGCTTTTCGGCTAAACGATTTCAGAGCCATTGCCGTAATAAAGACGGGAGACCAAGTTCGGGTGAGCATGGTGGGTCGTGCTTTTACCATCGATGCTTCTGGTCAGGCCATGGCCGACGCGCCTTTGGGTGCTACAGTCAGGGTCAAAATTGCAGATGGCAAAATTATCCAAGGCAGGGTGGTTTCGCCAGGTTCGGTTGAAGTTTTGTTGGAATGAGGTGATCTATGGTTATCAAAATGAATGACGTTCGCACAGTGGGCCAGGCACAAACGCCTAGCTTAGGCAATGTTTCGTCTGCCAACAATGCCAAAGAACAACTGTCCACCAAGGCTGAGCCCGCAGCCCGCATTGGCCTGAGCGAGATGGCCAAGGCCACCCAAGCCAACCCTACGGCCGCAGCCAACGCAGCAGCCAACGCCAAGCTCGACGTTGAATTGGTCAAAGAAATTCGCCAGCGCATGGCCAACGGTACCTTCGAAATTGATTACAACAAAGTGGCCGGCAATTTGCTGGGCGATGCCGTGGCCGCGGTTCGCGCTGGCCAACGTGACGCCAAATAAAGCTCGCTTTGAAGCCCGTTCGATCGAAGTTTGAATGAATTTTGAAAACGTCCATAGCCTGGTGGAGCAGGTGGCACAAGCGGTATCAGAACTGCGCGTCACCTTAGAAAACCATGCCTTGCCTGGGCTGGAAGAAGCCATCTTGAACAGCCAGATGGCCTTGAAGGCTTTGGAGAATTTTCCGGGTGGCGTCGACGCATTGCGCCAAACCATTGGCACTTTCACACCTGAACAACAAAGCTCGCTCAATGCCCGCTTGGCCGAAGCGCGCACCAATCATCAACTTAACACCGACCTCATTCGCATGGCCATGCAGCGCAACGCGGCCTTGCAAGCTTATGCGGCGCAGTCTAGCGCTGGGGCCACTTACTCCAGCGAAGGCGGCGTGTCGTTCTTAGGCGGCGGTCAGTTGTTGGGCAAGTTTTAAACACCCAAGCTTAAACGTCCAACATGGCCCGAATGGCAATCATGGCTTGGGTGTGCAGCTGGCTAATGCGGCCAGGGGTGAGCTCTAGCACCGCGGCTATTTCTCGGTAAGACAAATCTTCTTGGTAATGCAACGCCATCACCATGCGCTGTTTTTCGGGCAAGGTTTTCAAGATGGCCACAATTTGGCCCATGAACTGTTGGCCGGCTACTTTCTCTGAAGGGTCTGCCGAGAAGTCGGTGGGCATGAGGTTTTCAGGCACATCGTCAATGGGCATCACATTCACAAACGTGTCGAGCACCTGAAAATACTCATCAATGGACACACCGGCTTCAGTGGCCACTTCTTGCTCGGTGGGCAAGCGGCCCAAGCTGTGCTCTAGGCGTTGCGTCACTTTTTCCAGCACATCCAATTGCTCGCGTTGGTTGCGCGGCAAGATGTCTTCCTTGCGGCAAGCATCGTAAATGGCGCCCCTGATGCGCATGCTGGCATAGGCTTCAAAGCTTTGGTTGGGCTGCGGCACATAACGCTGCAGCGCGTCCAGCAAGCCCGTCATGCCTTCTTGAATCAGATCGTCCAGCATCACGTTGGCCGGTAAGCGCGAGCCAATGCGCGAGGCAATGCGCTTCACCAAGGGCTGGTATTTTTTGAGCTGCTCGCCCAAGTCTTGTTGGTACTTTGGCGGCATGTCAGTGCGTGAGTAAATGGGTGGCCAGGGTTTTGCAAAGCTCTGGAAAGCGCGTCCATGCGGTGCTGAGCGAGGCATCGAGCACCGATTTGTCGATCTCTCCCAGCACCTTGGGGGTGTGCGCCAGCTCAGCGGCCGCGGTGGTTTGAAGCCATTCTTTGGCCGTGGCAAATGTGTCGGCTTGCCCCATCAGCACCACGCTGAAAGAGGCCACGGCGCTGTGCGCATGGGCAGTTTGAAACCAACCAAGGGCTTGGCGCAAACTGGCTTCGTTGCAATGGGTGAGGGCGGTGCAATGCACGCGGCTACCGTAATGCGCAAAGCTTTCTGTTTTGTGGGCCATGCTGGCCACCATCACGGTGCCAAACTGCACGCCGCTGTTGTTCAGCCGGTCGGTTAGCGGCGCGGTGGGCGCTTCAATGCGCGCGGTGTGCAAACTCAGGCCGTACCAAAACCCTGCTTGCAAGGGCGACACCGTTTGGTCTAAATCGACATGGCCCAACAAAGTTTTGGACAAATCAAACTTCACTTTGCAGGGCAAGGGCCACTGCTCGCGTTCGGTAAATTCAACCTCGTCTACCCACAGTGCGGTGTGCTGGCGCTCGATCATTTCTTTGCCGATGCATTCAATCAAAGGCAAGGCCAGCGCGGGGCGCGCGGGGCAACACAGCACATGCACCGGCGCTGCAATGGGGCCAAACAACTGGCGCAGGCCGGCGGCCTGATCATTGGCTTCGGTGGCCGAAGCGGATGACACGGCCAAGGTGCTCATGCTTGCTTGATCCAATCGTTCAGCTGATCGGCCAAGTGCAAGGGAATTTGATCGTCGGGTATTTGCATGCGGTTAGACAGCATGCGGGGGTTCAAGGCGCGGTGGCTTAAGTATGCCGTGTTGGCTTGGCTCAGGTCTTCGGGCACGCGCTGGCCATTGGCCAAAAACATCAGGGGCAACTGGTGCCGAATGAGGCAATCGAGCACGGGGCCCACCTGCGCGGCCTCGTCTGTTTTGGTAATGATGGCCGCAGTCACGGTTCTGGATTTTTCTGCTTCGGCCGCCATTTGGTACATCAAGATCACGTCTTCTTGCGTGCGCAAATCGGTGGTGCTGCTCATCACCAATATGCGCTTGAGGGTGGGCGCACCTTCTAGCAACAGCTGAGACTGCTCCAACATTTGGGTGTCGCGTTGGCTGACGCCCGCTGTGTCTAGCAAAATGACTTTGCGGTCTTTCATGCTGTTGAGCTTGGCGGCAAGGTCGTCGCTGTCGCGCAAAGAAATAACCGGCACCCCAATGATTTTGGCGTACACCTTGAGTTGCTCTTGCGCGCCAATTCGGAAGGTGTCGGTGGTGAGCAAGGCCAGCTGATCGCGGCCATAGCGCAACACGCAGCGCGCCGCTATTTTGGCAATGGCGGTGGTCTTGCCCACACCGGTGGGGCCAATGAACGCAAACACACCGCCGGGGTCAAACATGGCCAGCGGGTCGACTGTTTGAATTTTGGATTCTAGGAGCGCGCGCAGGCGGTCGGTGAGCGGCGTGTCGGAAGTGGTGAGGGCCAATTCATCGGCCAACTGGCCGCACAGTTGAGGCGAGAAACCGGCATTGAGCAAGATGCGCAGGGCTTCGGCTTTTTCGGTGGACTGCGCTTGCATGTCGTCCCAGGCGCGGGCCGACAAATGCGTTTGTAAAAGCTGCTTGACTTCCGAGAATTCGGCCAGCAGTTGGTCGACGCGTTGGTCTGCAGGGGCAGGGCTTGTGGGGCTTGAAGGGCTTTGCGCGCTTGAACTCGATTTGGCTTGAAAGGTGCTTTCAAACGACGCGTCAAATTGATTGGAAAATGGATTGGGCCGATCTGCCAAGCTTGGAAGCGTATCTGCTGGAGGCTCATTAGCTGAGGGTGCTTCCACCTTGGGTGCTTCTGGCTTCTTAGACATTTTGGCCAAGGCATCGGGCGAGATGGCCACAATTTCCACGCCTTCGGGCGTGTCGCGCGTGGACAGCACCAAAGCATCGCCGCCCACTTGCTCGCGCACCAGCATGAGCGCTTCGGTGGTGGTGGCAGCAACAAATTTAAGGGGGGCCATCTGTAATTAACTCCGATTGATGTTCTATTTATAGAGGAATAAAGGCGGGTTGGCTTGAGATCTTGTTTAACTTTTGCGGAAGTGGGTCAATTTTGGCTGGCCTGCGAGCAAATGAATTTCTCAAACGTGAGTTGGGTGTCCAAAGGCAATTCGGTCATGGCCAACACATGCGCTTGGCTGCGAATCTTCTTCACGATGCGCGCAAATGTTAAACGCGTTCGGGGGTTGCACACAATCACGGGGGGCAAGTTTTTGGCTTCCATGGCATCAATGTGGGTTGACACTTCCTGCACCAACAAACGCATGAGCGAAGGTTCAATCACGCCATCGGGCGCCACAGCGGCAGTGCCAATGGCCTGCTCAATCAGCCGTTCAAACTCGGGTTGTACGCCCAACACCCGCGCTTGCTGCCCGCTGCCCAAAGCGTTTTGCACAATGGTGCGGCGCAGCGCCTGGCGCACCATGGGCAAAATGTCGAGCGCCTCGGGCGTTTTGGGGGCGTGCTCTGCGGCCACTTCCAAGATGGTTCGCAAGTCTTTCACATTCACGCCTTCTTCTAACAAGAGTTGAAGCAAGCGCTGCAGCAAAGCCACTGGCACAACCTTGGGCACCACATCTTCCACCAGCTTGGGAAAGCTGCCCTTGAAGTGCTCCAAAAGTTCTTGCGTTTCTTGCCGGCCCAACAGCTCGCTGGCGTGGCGGTGAATAAGCGTGTCAAGGTGCGTGGCCATGACCACCGCAGGTTCCACCACCGTGTGCCCTTTGCTGATGGCCATCTCGCGGCTGCCTACATCAATCCAAGTGGCCGGCATGCCAAACGACGGATCGCGAATTTGCAAGCCCGGCATGGGGTCGACACCCTCGGGGGCAATGGCCAACAGACGGTCGGGCAGACACTGACCGCGTCCCACCTCGCCGCCATAAATCAGGAAGCGATACGTTTCGGGCGGCAACTGCAAATTGTCTCGAATGTGCACCGACGGCGTGAGAAAACCCATGTCGGCAATGAACTTGCGCCGGATGGCCCGAATGCGCTTAATCAGATCGCTGTCTTCACCTTTGTCCACCATGGGAATGAGGCGGTAGGGCAGCTCCAAACACAAAGGCTCCACCACCGGCACATCGGTCCAGCCCAACTCTTGCCGGCCAGCATCTTCCGTGTTTTGAGCAGCAGCGCTGCTTTCAATGTTGGCCGCCTTGCGCCGAATCATGAAGGCCAAGCCTGCAAACAAAATCGCAAACGCCAAAAACGTACTGTGCGGCATGCCTGGCAAAACGCCCAACACCGCCAACACACCGGCGGCAATGAACAAAGCATTTTGATTGGCGTCCATCTGCTTGGACAACTGCTGAGAAAAATCATCTTCCGTGGCCACGCGTGTGACCAAAATACCTGCCGCAGTAGAAATAATGAGCGCCGGCACTTGGGCTACCAAACCATCGCCAATGGTGAGCGTGCCGTAAACCGTGAGCGCTTTGCTAAAGCTCAAGTTGTGATTCAAGATGCCCGTGACCAACCCACCAATCAGGTTGATGACCAAAATTAAAATGCCCGCCACCGCATCGCCGCGCACAAACTTAGATGCACCGTCCATCGAACCAAAAAAGTCAGCCTCTTGCGCCACCTCTTGACGCCGCTGCTTGGCTTCCTCTTGCTTAATCAGGCCCGCATTCATATCGGCATCAATGGCCATCTGCTTGCCAGGCATCGAGTCCAAAGCAAAACGCGCAGACACCTCGGCCACACGGCCCGAACCCTTGGTAATGACCACAAAATTGATGATGGTGATCAAGATAAAAATGACCACCCCCACCGTGAAATTGCCCCCAATGAGGAACTGCCCAAACGACTCAATCACCTTGCCCGCGGCATCGGTGCCCGAGTGACCATTGAGCAACACAATGCGCGTAGACGCCACATTGAGCGACAAACGCATGAGCGTGGTGAGCAGCAGCAGGGTGGGAAAAGAGACGAAATCTTTGAAGTTCTTGACGTTCAAAGCGGCAATGAGGACCATGATGGCCATGCCAATATTGAGCGTGAAAAGCAGGTCAAGCAGCAACGCCGGCAGGGGCACCAGCATCATGACCAGGATGAGCAGCACCATGACCGGCACGCCGGCTTGAGCCAAAGGCTTCTTAAGCCCTTCAAGTCTGGACGTGATGGTTGCCATTTAATTAATTGGTTTTCAACATATTAACCATTCAGGCTTGTATTTTTATCACTGGCAGATTACAGAATTGTTATTTAAGGGGGATTTGAGGAAATTTGAGGGGAAGGGCTAAACGGATTGGGGTGGGGGGCCGTAAGAGATGCTGTAGGGCTTTGGAAATACCGGCCTAACAACCATCAACCTTTTAGGAGAACATCATGGCCGCAGTATTAGGTACAAACATCGCTTCAATTTGGGCTTCCCAAAATCTTCAGTCTGCACAATCTAACATGGCTAACTCGGTTGAGCGCCTTTCATCTGGTTTGCGCATTAACCGTGCTAAAGATGATGCAGCTGGATTGGGAATTGCAAATGCATTGACTCAGCAGATCAATGGCGCGAATCAAGGTGTTCGCAATCTGAACGATGGTATTTCAATTGTTCAAACTGCAGAAGGTGCAATTAATGCTGCATCTGAAATGGCTCAGCGAATACTTACTTTAGCTACACAAGGTGCAAACGGAATCCTTGGTACGGACCAGAAAAAATCGATCGAAAATGAAATGTCGGCACTTCTTACGTCTATTTCTTCAATTCAAACTCGTACCATGTTTTCTGGCACAACACTGTTAGCAGGAAATGCAGTATCAATTAGAGCAAGTAGTGCCGCTGGTGACACAATCTCATTGGACTCAGCAGCATTGGGTAAAATTCACGACAATGGTGCATCTGCGATCACCAATGATTTATATACAAACATAAAATCTGATGGCAGTACTTCATTTTCAACAATTGTTACCAACGCCAATGCCTACATCACTAAATTAGATACTCAAAGAGGAAAGTTGGGCGCACTTCAGAATCAAATGGAGTACGCAGTTAATAATGTTACCGAATTGTCGTCAAATCTAACTGCCGCAAGAAGTCGCGTTCAAGACACGGACTATGCTACCGAAACTGCATCATTGACAAAGGGTCAGATTCTTCAGCAAGCAGCTACTGCAATGTTGGCGCAAGCAAATCAAATGCCAAATGTCATTTTGTCACTCCTTAAGTAATCTTTACAACTTTGGAGCATCAAAATGGCTGCAATATTAGGTACAAACATCGCCTCTATTTGGGCATCGAAGAATTTACAAAATGCTCAAAGTTCAATGGCTTCTTCTGTGGAGCGGTTATCTTCCGGTCTCAGAGTAAATAGGGCAAAAGATGATGCTGCAGGACTGGGCATTGCCAATTCGTTGACTCAACAAATTAACGGAGCAAATCAGGGGATTCGCAACCTTAATGATGGAATTTCTGTTGTACAAACGGCTGAAGGCGCAATAAATGCTGCATCAGAAATGGCACAACGAATTTTGACACTCGCAACTCAAGGGGCAAACGGCTCAATTAGTCAAGATGGTAGAACTGCGATTGTGAATGAAATGAAGCAGATGATTTCCACCATTAATTCAATTTCATCTCGGACAAAATTCGCTGGAACTACATTGTTAAATGTTGCTGATGCTGCTTCCGTCACAGGTAACAAGCTAACTATTGCTGCTACCAATCAGTCTGGGGACACAGTAGGATTAACAAATTCATCTTTCTTAAATATTGGTGCTACTTTTGCGGTCGCGTCTGATGCATCTGTTAGTGGTGGCAATGAAACTGTCATTACCTTTAGCGCAGGCCATGGACTAACCCTAGGCTCTTATAGTAACGCCTATAAAGTTGCTGCGAATGGAACATACACAACAATTGCTTTAACTGCTGCAAGTGCCGGAGCAAACACAATTACAGCAGCTGCCAGCACAAGTTGGGCTATAGGTGATGTGATTGTGTTTGATAAAGGACAACTATCTAAAGATGATTCCGATGCTGGATCATCATTGGTGCAAACAATTTATCATACCGATTTGACTGGTTCATCAGCTTCTGATGCAGCAACTAAGTTCACTTCACTTATCGACGCTACGAGTGACTACATAACATATTTAACTACTCAACGTTCTGAGCTGGGTGCTTTGCAAAATCAAATGGAATATGCTGTCAGCAATGTGACTGAGCTTTCTGCGAATTTGACTTCTGCACGCAGCAGAGTCCAAGACACAGACTACGCCAGCGAAACTGCCACCTTGACCAAAGGTCAGATCTTGCAGCAAGCAGCAACAGCCATGTTGGCCCAGGCAAATCAAATGCCCAATGTCATTTTGAGTCTGTTGAAGTAATACAAAGTTTCTCAATCAGTCTTCATACACTGGTTGAGGTTCTTTAAAGGAGAAACAACCCATGGATGCGATTTCTAACAATGCAGTCAATCTGGGGTCTATGTTGTCTAACGTCAAGGCCCCCGTTGAAACGGCTTCAACCAATGATGCCAAAGCAGTGTCTAAAGTGGCCAGCGTGCCGCTACCTTCGTCCAATGTAAAAGAAGCTAGTCAAGAAGTGCGAAATGCCGCCGAAACGGCGATGAAGGATATTCAGCATTTCATTTCTTCGCAGGCAAGCTCGGTTCGAATTCACAAAGATGAAACTTCTGGACACATGATTGTTCAGTTGGTAGACCCAGATACGGGGGAAGTCGTCCGTACTTTGCCCTCCGAAGAGTTGTTGCGCCTTGCCCGCTCATTCGAAATGCTCGGCAATAAAATGGTTCACCAGGTGGCCTGATTTTTGCGTGAGCTAAATCATGGCCGTCTCTTCTACCTCTAGCTCTACTTCAAAAACTGGCAGCACACTGGATGTGGCTGGTATTGTGAGCGGGCTTATGGAGGCCGAGAATGTACCGGTTAACAAGCTAGACAACAAGATTACCAAGTCGTCGGTCAAAATCACGGCGCTTGGGGCCATCAAGAGCCAGTTGTCTACGCTTAAATCTAGCTTGATTGACTTGCAAACGCCGGCAAATTTTTCCAAGCAAGCGGCAAAATTTAGCAATGCGTTGGTGGCCACTGCAGAAATTACTGCCACGGCCTCAGCGGCCAGTTATCAAATGGAAGTGACCAGCTTGGCGCAGCCCACCATTTGGAACGTGGCTGGGTTTACCACTTCGGCCGATGCCCTAGCTTGGTATAACTTATCTGATCAAACCACTTTGAGGACCAAGGCCGATGCCACCGTTTTTCAAACCAACACAGGCCAATACGTACTGTCGCTCAAATCTAAAACAACAGGCACCACTGGCTCGTTTAATTTAAATACCAATACTGTCACAGCCCCTGTCACCAAGACCCAATATCAAGCAGCGCAAGATGCGGTGTTCAAACTGAATGGCGTAGAGTTCACGCGCTCTAGCAATGCAGTGTCTGATGCTTTAACCGGCGTAACACTGAATTTGACCACCACCACCTCAGCGGCCATCACGCTTACCGTGTCTAACGACACAGTGTCCGCGCGTCCCAAGCTCGAAGCCATGGTGAAGGCGTACAACGATTTGTATTCTCTGTACAAAGAGCAAACAGCCTCTAGCATGGATGTGGCCACTCGCGGAATTTTGAACAGCGACTTTGGTGTTTCCAGCATGATGCGCCAAATTACCTCTGGCTTGCTGCTACCCGTCACCAACATTTTGGGCAGTACTTTCAATTCGGGCCAATCAGACTTATCGTCCATGGGCCTGAAGCTTTCTGACACTGGCACGCTTGTTGTAGACGACACACTGTATGCCGCTGCCAGCAGTACATTGCAAACACGTTTGTCGGCCGGCATTCGCATTGGTTTTTCCGCTAGCTCAGATTTGTCTAGCCAAATTGGCAACATGTTGTTAAGCGGCGGTCTCATCCAAGATCGAATTGACAGTGAACAAACCACCCAATCCGAATTGAACACTCGCAAGACCAACTTGCAAGAAAAGCTGGTTGGTGTCAAAGCCCGCTACACCGCCCAATACGCCTCCCTCGACGCCTTGCTCTTCAAACTGCAAGGCACCAGCGACTCCTTAAAAAGTGCGCTCGATGGGTTAACCAATTCTCAGAAGAATTAAGCTCAACAGAACTAATTTTGTTGGCCATATTGCCTCATAGCCTCATAGCCTCATAGCCCAAACTGATTTGTAGAAGGATTACAAAATGACCATGCGTTCACACCGTGCCTATGCCGCCACCCAGCGCGAAACTTCTGTGTCTTCTGCCCGCCCTGTAGATCTGGTGGTCATGGTGTATCAGCGCTTGCTCGATCATTTGCGCACAGGTCAAATTCAAATGTCTGAAGGCACCGACTCTTCAGAATCTCTCACCAAGGCCATTGACTTGATTACCACGGGTTTGGAATCATGCCTCGATCGTGAGCGCGGTGGCGAAATTGCACAAAACTTGGCGGCCATTTACGACTGGGCCAACAAGCAAATTATTTTGGCGCGCTTGCGTCGCGATCCTCAAATTTTGCAAGGCGTGATCAATGCCTTGATTCCCTTGGCTGAAGCCTGGCGCACGCATGCAGGCCTCACCGACGAACTTTTGATTTCAAACACTTACCCCGCGGCCTTGGCCAGCGTGCCCATGCAAGCGCCTGCAGCCAGCATGTCGAGTGCCATGGCTTAAGCCAAAGCAAGGGCCCGGTGGCCGAGCTGATTTACATTTAAGCTCATGCATATTCCAGCCCCCGCTCAAGAATTGCACCTGCCGCTCACGCAGAAGCTGGAGGTCAATCCTGTAACACCTGTTACCGCGGTGGCCGGCATTCCCGAAGACGCGCAAAACCTCGACAGCCGTGTGGCGCTGCAGTGGACGCAGCCGGTGTTTCAAGGGTCTGAAGGGCAGGCCACACGTTCGGCTTTGGTGGCCGACAGCAAACCAGTTGCCGCGGCCCTCATGGCTTACGAGCCACAAGGGGCCGACCCCGATGCCTTGATGTCGGGCGATGTTCATCCGCTGCTGGCCAAGGGCATGTCCAATTGGATTAGCACGGCGCTGGCCAATACAAGCACACCTTCTGGCCCCTTGCCTGAGGATGCAACAGGTCAAACCAAAAGTTCAACCCCCAGCCCAGCATCAGACTCTGAAGCTTCTTTGAAAGAAGCCACGGCCAATTTCAAAAACCTCTACGCTGCTTTAGAAAAAAGCAATGTGTTTGCAGCGCACAAGCTAAGCGAAGCATGGGTCCACAGAACCGAAAACCCACAAGACTTTACCGAACCCACCGCCGCTCAACTCACGCAGTGGGTGGCCGCGCTAGAGCCCGACAGTGCAGATGCGCAGCAAGCCGCGCGCATGCTAACGCAAGGGCAGATGATGTGGCAAACCGAATGGGTACCCGGCGTGCCGCTTCGCATTGTGCGAGAAGATGCATGGCGCAACCATCCCGCCCAATCGGACCAAATAGAAAAAGGGGCCATGTTGCGCGTCGAGGTAGATTTGCCCCATTTGGGCAAGCTCAAAATCTTGGGATCGCAATGGGGTTCTGATTTGAGTTTGCAAATAGCGCATGCGCACAGTGCTTCTGTATCCGGTGCCCGTGGCCAAGCCGATTGGCAGCAGCTTACGCCCTCACTGCTTCAAGAGCTGCGCAACATAGGTGTGCGCGATGTGAAGGTGGAAGAATCGCCTCAAGACATTAAGAACTCTGAAGGTTTGGGCAATGGCTGAACCTCAAACGCCCAACACTTCTGCCAACACTTTGTCCAATACCGCCATCACCGACCGCATGGCCGAGTCGGTTCATGCCGAAATTTTGCAAGCCGTGGCGCTGGGTTACAAGCTCAACACACCCGCACCGCGCGTTTTAAGCAAAGGCAAAGGCGAGATTGCGCAAGCCATCCTAGACCGCGCCAAAGAGCTGGGCATTCCCACCAAAACCGAGCCCAGTTTGGTGGCTTTCTTAATGGAACTAGATTTAAACGCTTGGGTGCCCCCCGAGCTCTATGCGGCAGTGGCCCAAGTGCTAGCTTGGGCGCATGAAGAAGACAAGAAGTTAGAAGAATCTAAATACTGATTGGGTGCAATCAGTATTGAAGAGGGTTACACCTGCAAATTGGTGACTTCTTTATAAGCATCCACCAAGCGGTTGCGCACGGCAATCATGGTTTGGAAGGACAGGTTGGCTTTTTGCAAATCGACCATCACTTCTTCCAGGGTCATGTTGCTTTCGCCGGTGGAGAAGCTTTGTACTTTGGCCTGGGCGGTGTTTTGGGAATCGTTAACCGCCAACACGGCTTTTTTGAGGGCGTCCTGAAAATCGGGCTCGCCGGCGGCGGGCAAGGCTGAAGCGGCATTCAGTTGGCCCGATGCCATGTCGGCCATGACTTTCATCTGGCTGCTAAGGGAGTCGAGGTTGATGTTGGACATGCTTCAATCTTAATCAAAAATAAAACCGGCTTCTTTGTAAGCCTTGAGCTTATAGCGCAACGCGCGTTCTGACAATCCCAAAATGTTGACGGCTTCTTTTCGGTTGCCGCCCGCTTGTTTCAAAACCTTCAAGATGTGTTCGCGTTCGATGGAGTCCATGTCTTGCGCACCCGTCAAGGTGGTTTGTTTGTCTGAACTGTATGCAAGAGGTGTGCCATTGGCCGACAGTTCGGGGGCATGGTCGATGGGCAAGCTTGGCGCCAATGCCGCCGATTGCACGGCGGATGGGTTTTGGCCGGCGTGCAGCTCAATGTCATTGGGCTCAATCAGGGCGCCGTCGCTCAGCAGCAGGGCGCGTTGCATGGCGTTTTCCAGTTCGCGCACATTGCCGGGCCAGGGGTGGTTTTGCAGGGCTTGGTTGCTGTGCGCCGACAGCGTCAGACCTTGCCTGCCCATGGTGCGGCCGTAGCGCGCCAAGAAGTGTTGGGCCAAGGGCAAGATGTCTAGAGGGCGCTCGCGCAAGGGCGGTATGCGAATGGGAAACACGGCCAGCCTGAAGTACAAATCTTCTCTGAATTTGCCGTCTTTCACTCGCTGCTGCAGGTCTTGGTTGGTGGCCGCCACAATGCGCACATCGCAGTTGACGGAGCGCATGGAGCCCAAGCGTTCGACGACTTGGTCTTGCAACACACGCAGCAATTTGGCCTGCAACTCTAGGGGCATTTCGCCTATTTCGTCTAAGAAAAGGGTGCCGCCATTGGCTTGTTCAAACTTGCCGGGTTGTGCTTTGGTGGCACCGGTGAAGGCGCCTTTTTCGTAACCAAACAGGGTCGATTCAAGCAGGTTGTCTGGGATGGCCGCGCAGTTGATGGCCACATAGGGCTTGCTGCTGCGGTTAGACAACTGGTGGATTTGTTTGGCAAACACATCTTTGCCCACGCCCGATTCGCCCGTCAAAAGCACCGTGGCGCCGGTGCCGGCCACACGCTCGCAGCGGTTTTGCACGGCAAGAATTGCCGGGTCGGAGGCAATTATTTCCCCTTCCACGCCAGTTTTTGCCGGCGCAGGGCTGGGGTGATGGCGCGCAATGACCTCCAACAATTGTTGGGGCATGAAGGGTTTGATGAGGAAGTCGCGGGCGCCGCCCTTCAAAGCTTGCACGGCCAATTGGGTGTCGGCATAGGCCGTCATGACCACCACAGGCAATTGGGGGTGAAGTTCGCGGGCCTTGGCCAACAGTTGCAAACCGTTCATGCCGGGCAAGCGAAAGTCGGTCACCAGCATTTGCTCGGCTTCGGGGTCGATGGCGGGAATGGCGTCTTCGGCGCATTCAAAGGCCACGTGCTCGACGCCGCCCAATCGGAGGGTGACGCTGATGGCTTCGCGCAAGTCGGTGTCGTCTTCAACAAGGAGAATTTGAAACGGGGTCATTGTGTGGGCAGGCTGAAGAGGGGAAGTGCGATCGAAAGCATACGTTAAAAGTGGGCCCTTTAAAAGTTGGCCATGCTGGGCAAGGCCACCGTGAAAACAGCGCCGCCTTCGGCTTTGTTTTGCGCATTGATTTCGCCGCGGTGGCTTCGAATGATATTTTGAGCGATTGCAAGTCCCAGGCCAGTGCCGGTCACCCGGTTGGTCGCGAAGGGCTCAAACAGGCGCGGCATCATGTCTTCGGCAATGCCGGGGCCATGGTCTTCAATGCTGAGCTGGCCGCGCAAATGGTCGGCGGTGGTCGACACCTTGACCAATTGGCCGGGCTGCGAGCACTGCAGGGCGTTTTCTAAAATGGCCACAAAGGCCGACACCACCGAGGGCCGCTCCACGCTCACCATGCAGTTGGTGGCTTGCAGCTGGGTTTCGATCACGATGGCCTTTTCTTGGCGCAGGCCCTCTAGAGTTTGCATGGCCTCAGAGACCAAATCGTCTAAGGCAATGATGTTTGTTTTTTGCGGCCTGGCGCGCACAAACTGCAACATTTCGCCGGCCATTTTTTCCAAATGGATGAGCTGGTTTTGCAGTTTTTGCGCAAAATTGACGCGGTCTTTGACGTCCAGTTCGGGCGTGCAAAGATGCGAGGCGTAGAGCAGGGCGGTCGACAGCGGAGTGCGCAATTGGTGCGCAATGCCGGCCGACATTTTGCCCATGGCCGCCAAGCGGTCGACCCGCTCGCTGTCTTCCAGGGTTCTCAGGTTGGCCGTGATGTCTTGAATTTGCACCACGCTGCGGGCCCCTTCCTTCACGCGCTGGGCTTGCAGGGTTCTCAAACCACCTGGCGCATTGAGGTGAAATTCATCGGGGCCATGACCGGGTTTCCAGCTGCTGGGAATGGCCCAAGCCGAGCCCGTTTGCAAGCCCGGGATGAGTTGCTCGGCGGCTTGGTTGAAGTGGCTAATTTGATCGTTTTCAATCAGCACCACCGCGGCGGGCAGGGCATTTAAGAGCACATTGAGCCGCTCGTTGGCTTGAAACAAATCAGCGCTCAAGTCTTCAACTTTGCGGCTCAAGGCGGCGTATTGCAACTCCAGCGCTTGAGAAGCCTCTACAAATAATTCAAACGCCCCAGCCAATTCGCTGGCTTGGGCGGGGGGCGTTGGTTGAAGGGGGTTCAATTTGAAGTTTGCTTGGAAATTGAAAGTAAGATGACGGAAAAATGGCAAATCAAATGCCGTTCATCCCTCTGTGTCGATCCAATATAACTTAATTTAAGAGAAAGTATGGCGCCTCAAGGGCGACATCCAAAACCCCGAATGCAAATTTTGTTAATTGAAGACGATGAAAACATTGCCGATTTGGTCACCTCGGCCTTTGAGGCCGCCGACATCAAAACTCAGCACGAAAAAGATGGCTTTCGGGGTCTGAGCACCGCGCTGCTGCTGAACTTTGACGCCATATTGTTAGACGTCAGCCTGCCGCTCATGGATGGCTTTCAGGTGTTGGAAGAAATTCGGCGCAACAGCCTCAACACGCCTGTGATCATGCTCACGGCGTCCATTGATTTGCCCGCCCGCCTGAAGAGTTTTGAAAAAGGCGCCGACGACTATTTGGCCAAACCCTTTTACATTGAAGAGCTGGTCATCAGGGTGATGACCTTGATCAATCAGAAAAAAGGCAAGGTGGAAATGGCCTTGACCCACGGCGGCCTCACGCTAGACCGGTTTACCCGCGTGGCCACTTGGGAAGGCCAAAAGGCCACCCTCACGCAAAGGGAGTATGTGTTGTTGGAGTGTCTGATGTTGTCGCCTGGGCAAATTTTTTCGAGAGAACAAATTTTGAAACAGGTTTGGAATGTCGACTTTGACCCGGGCACCAACGTGGTGGATGTGTGCGTTCAGAGGCTGCGCAAAAAGCTCTCGCATCCCAAGCCCGATTCAGCTGAGGCCTTTCCCCTTGAAACCATTCGAGGTGTGGGCTACCGATTCAAAATGACGTGACCCCAGCAAAGCCCTTTATGTTTCGCTCGTTTCGGCTTAAGTTTTTTTTGCTGTTCACGGTCATCATTGTTTTTTTTGCGGTCGTCACCCGCGTCACTGTTCGCTTCTCTTCTGGCAAGCCTTTGCATGAGGTGTTTTACGACAACTCGGCAAGCTTTGTGGCGCTGCAAATTGAAGAATTGCCGATGCTTCAAACGGGGCCAGCCAAAGAAGTTTGGTCAGAGCCTTTACAAAGGCAGGCTGAAGGTTTGCATGCCGATTTGGCCAAGTATTTTTCAAAAGCCCAAGACGCCGATTTACAAGTTTGGCATTCAAGTTTCTCCAACGCACAACAAACAGCGCTTGTTAAAAATTCGGCTTGGCGATCCGTTCGAACGGAAGTGCCTGGCTTTGAGGGCCGCCTAGCGGAGGTGCAGCTGGATGGCATTCATTGGGTGGTGTTTGAAACCCAACAGTCCAATGGAAGCTGGTACTGGGCTGTCAAAGCTTCAGTGTTTGAGCAAGAGTTTGAAACCATCATGAGCTCGCGTGAAAAAGTGGTGAACAGCATGTGGCCGTTGCTGGTGTTGTACATTTTTTTATGCACCTTGTTTTTGTCATCTTGGGTGATGCGTTCTTTGCGCCATTTGCAAAGTCAATTCAGTTCGATTGAGCTGGGGCAAAAAAATCAAATGTTGGATGAATCGAAATTTGACTTTGAGTTCGTTCGCTTTGTTCAATATTTCAACCAACTCATATTGAGGTTGCAAAAAAACTACGATCAAGCGGCACGCTTTTCCTCCGATGCCGCTCACGAACTGCGCACGCCCTTAACGGTCATTCGGGGCAATTTAAAACGCCTGCTCAATCGCTCCAAAGATGGCAGCGTAGAGCAGTTGCAGTTGTCCATGTTGTCGGATGAAGTGGAGCGCTTGATTTCGGTCACGCACAAGTTGTTGCAACTGTCACAGGCCGATGGCGGCGGGTTTCAGCTGGACCTTCAAAGCATCAAATTGATCGATGTGCTGGGGGTGTTGCAAGAGGATGTGATGAGCCTGACGGCTGGCATTCAATTTCATTTGAACGTGCCGACCAATGTATGCATTGAAGCCGACCCGAATTTGTTTCAGCAGTTCATCAACAACCTCGTGAGCAATGCCGTGAAATACACCCCCGCCGATGGCCATATTGACATCCAAGCCGTGGTGACCCAGTCTGAGCTCACTTTGTCTGTGAGCAACAACACTTACTTGGATGTGGCGCAATTGGACGATCGGGTGTTTGAACGCTTTTACCGATTCATTGAGGCCGAGAGTGCCGAGAAAAGTGTGGCCAAGGGCGATGGTTTGGGCTTGAGCTTGTGCAAAGAAATTGTCAAAGCGCATGGCGGCCAATTGAGCCTCCAAACGGGACCCGACCAAAGGGTCACGTTTGTGTCAACTTGGCCTGTGGCTCCTTAAATTAAAACTTTGTATGAGTTGATTACAGCTTTGTAATTCGTGGTTTTCTACAGTGAAAATTTGAAACAATCTGACAACTTCCCTAAAAGTAGTAATTTCTAGCTTTAAACCTAGAAATTTGAAAACATGAACTGTGTGTCATGGATTGCTCTAAGGGAATGCCTTTGTATTTTTTCAATCTCACGGAGGCTTGGATTTAATTGGATTCTCCCAAAGTACTTTCGCCCGACCGCGATGCTGTTGTTTTGTCAATGGGCGGCGCAGGCACTTCTCAAACCAACATGTCGAGCGGCTTGCTCGACGAGTTGCGTAACCGCTTCAATGCCCTCACTTCTAACCAACGCATCTTCATGGGCGCCGGCGTGGTTGGCCTGTTGCTGGCCTTGGCCTTGGTGTTCAATGCTGGCAAGAGCACCCAAGACTACCGGGTGTTGTTTGCCAATGTGAACGAAGGCGATGGCGCGGCCATCATTACCGCTTTGCAACAGATGAACGTGCCGTATCAATTTACGGAAGGCGGCGGCGCCATCACGGTGCCGCAGACCTTGGTGTACGAAACCCGTTTGAAGTTGGCGGGGCAAGGCTTGCCCAAAGCGGGCAATGTGGGCTTTGAGCTTTTGGAAAATCAAAAGTTTGGCACCAGCCAATTTGTTGAGCGGGTTAATTATTTGCGCGGCCTAGAGGGCGAGCTGGCGCGCAGTGTGGCCAGTCTGGGTCAGGTTAAATCTGCGCGTGTGCATTTGGCCGTGCCCAAAGCCTCCGCGTTTGTGCGTGAGCAAGAGCGGCCTTCGGCCTCCGTCATTCTCACTTTGCACCCCGGACGCATGCTGGACGGGCCGCAAATAGCTGCCATTGGCCGCTTGGTCAGCTCGGCCGTGCCGGGCATGCGTGTGCAAGAAGTGGCCATCATGGACACCGAGGGCGGTGTCTTGGGTGCCAATGCCATGCGCCAAGAAGGGCTCGATCCTTCGCAACTTAAATACACCGCCGACATTGAAGCCGCACTCACCCGCAGGCTGTCTTTGATCTTGGAACCCCTGGCGGGCAAGGATGGCTTTCGCGCCCAAGTGTCGGTCGATTTGGACTTTGACGAGCGCGAGCGCACCTCCGAAACCTTTGGCAAAAATGCACCGCCCAACCAAGCCATTCGCAGTCAACTGTCTGTGGATTCTGGTGGTGCTAAAGCCGCCGCGGGTGGCGTGCCTGGTTCTTTGAGCAACCAACCGCCCGAAGCCTCTCAAACGGCCATCAACACCGAAGCGCGCGGTGAGGCCCGCAATTTAAAAGCACCCGGCAGCGTGGAAACCGGTGCCAATGCGTCTGAAGACAGCAATTTCAGAAACGAGAAAACAGTCAACTACGAAGTGGACCGTGCCATCGAAAAACTCAAGTCGAGCAAAGGCCAAGTGCGACGCATATCGGCGGCGGTGGTGCTCGACAACAAGTTTGACAAAGGCGCCAAGTTGCCTGCCTCCCGCAATGTGCCTTACAGCGCGCAAGAAATTCAGCAGATCAATAACTTGGTGCGCGATGCCATTGGCTTTGTGCGCACCCGCGGCGATACCGTGAGCGTGGTCAACTTGCCCTTCTCCGAAGAACCCGTGGCGGTGGAAGACACCTCCAAGCTCACGCCAGATTTGATCTCTCAATTGATACGCTACGGCGCCATTGCCTTGGGTGTCTTGTTTGCTTACTTTGCGGTGGTGCGGCCCCTGATGAAGCCTGTGCCCTTGCCGCCCATCGACCCTGATTTGCCCGACACGCCTGTAGGCCGTGCAGCCCAACGGGTGCGCGAAGAAATCAAAGAGCAAGACATCAACTGGGCCATGGCGCAAGAAGTGAAGCGCGCCAATGAACTGCGAGTTGAGAAAGAAATTGAAGATCAAATGGCCAGAATGCGTGAGCGCGAAGTGGCCAGCAAAGCCAAGTACGAAGAAGTGGTGACTTATGCTTCTCAGTATGCCAATGAGCAACCTGAAGACGCGGCCTTGTTGTTGCGCGCTTGGGTGGCCGACACCTCGCCCGCTCAAAAGGAGGCTGCATGAACACGGCCACCTCTAGCTTTAAACCAGGCGTTCTGGGCGGCGCATTGCGCAAGGGCTTGCAAAGCCCCGACTTGGACCATGCAGGTATCTCGCATTTAGACGGCCCCTCCAAGGCGGCGGTGGTCTTGATGTCTTTGGGCCCCGACAAAGCCGGTGAGTTGCTCAAGCAGTTCACGCCGTCTGAAGCGCAGAAGGTCTCGTCGCTCATGGCCACGGTGCGCAGCATCAACCGCGATGTGATGATTGCTGTGTTGGAAGAGTTTAAAAACGTCACCGAGCATCGCAAGCAAGTGCCTTTCGATCCTCAGCGTTTTGTGACGTCCTTGATGGACAAGTTTGCGGGCGAGTCTGGCAATTCTGTGGCCAGCCAAGTGGCCAGCAGCGTGCCAGCCCTCGACTTGCTCACCAGCATGTCCAATGAACAATTGCACCGCCACTTAGAAGCCGAACACCCGCAGGTGGTGGCCACCTTGTTGTCGCTCATTCCGGCCGACCGCTCAGCGGCTGTGCTCGAGTTGTTTGACGAAGAAATGCGCGATGAGTTGGTGCTGCGCGTGGCGCTGCTGGACCAGATCAACCCATCGGCTTTGGTGGAATTGAACGACATGCTCGAGCGCACCTTGGGTGCGGAGTCTTCGGCGCAAATCAGTGGCATTGGCGGGCCTCGTCCTGCGGCCGAGATTTTGCGTTTGTTCACCGGCGGTTTGGAAAAGTCCACGCTGGAAAGCATCCGTGTTCATTCCGAAAAATTGGCCGATCAAATTTTTGAACGCATGTTCACGTTTGAAGACTTGATGAAGATTGCGCCGCAAGCAGTGCAAACCTTGCTCACCGAAATTCCAGACGATGTGATGCTGGTGGTGTTGAAGGGCGCCAGCCCCAACTTGCAAAAGTTTTTCTTCTCCAACATCACCAAAAGCAAAGCCGATCGGTATCGCGTGGAAATGGACAGCTTGCCGCCCGTGCGCGTGCAAGAGGTGCAGGCCAAGCAATTGGAAATTGTGCAAACAGCGCGGCAGATGCAGGAAGAGGGCTTGATTTCTTTGGCCATCGTGAATGCTGGCCCGGGTGCCTAAGATTCAAGAGCCCACACCATGAACCGCTGGAGCCCCCCCTCATTTGACACCGAGCAAAGCGGCACAGATCAAGGCGCGCATGCTCAAGCACAGCGCCCTTCAGCGCGCAATGGCAGCGCAACCTCATTGGCCTTGCCCTCGGTCAATGAGGTGGATGCCATTCGGGGCAAAGCCTACCAAGATGCCTATACCCGGGGCCTGCAAGAAGGCATCGAAGAAGGCAAAGCGCAAGGCTTGGCCTTGGGCCGCGAAGAAGGCTTAGAAAGTGGCCGTACCGAAGGTTTTCAAGCGGGTTATCAGCAGGGCTATCAAAGCGGCGTGAACGACCTTGACGCTTTGGGCCAAGAGATGCGCCGCATCATGGCCAGCCTGCAATCGCTGCCGCAAGCGTATCAAGCGGCATTGCCCGAGTGGGTCTACGACACGGCCTTGCGTTTGGCTGGCAAAGAACAAATGGACCGCAGCGTGTTTGTGGCCGCGGTGCAAGAGGCCTTGATGCGTTTGCCCAGACCGGGTGAGAACATGGTGGTGGGCGTCCCGCCCGCAGAGCTGGCGCAATGGCAAGCCTTGCTGACGCACCCCGACATGCCTTTTCAGGCGCTGGTGCGGGCCGACGCTGATTTGAGCAAAGGCTTTGCGTATGTGCAAGTGGACGGCACCCGCTTGGATGTGGGCCACAGCGCGCGCGATGCCTTGGTTCGCAGTGCCTTGGGCTTGTTGCCCCAACGAGCGGCGGAATAATCTTGTCATTCGCAGCCGTCAGCCATCCTGATGTGCATCAGTTTGTGCTGACACAGCGCTCCAAACTGTCTGCTTTGCCATTGTCTGTTCGGGAAGGCCGCGTGAAGCGCGTCTCCGGACTCTTGATCGAAGTCGAAGGTTTGCCTTTGTCGATTGGCGCGCAGGCTTGCGTTGAAAACACGCGGCAGGGTGTTTGGATTGATGCCGAGTGCATCGGCTTTGAAAGCAACACCACCTTCCTCATGGCCTTTGACCAAGTGACGGGCTTGTCGCCTGGCGCCGTGGTGTACCCCTTGCTCACGCCGCAACGTCGTGCCCAAGGCTATGAAATGCGCCAAGGCATTGCCTCTATTCCGATTGGCGACAAGCTCTTAGGCCGCGTGGTCGACGGTCTGGGCAGGCCCTTGGATGGCTTGGGCGGCGCCAGCTGGTCTGACGATTTGAACCCCTTGAGTTCACCCAACCCCTTGAAACGCAAGCCCATTGACGAGCCACTGGACACCGGCGTGCGCGCCATCAATGCCATGCTGTCGGTGGGGCGTGGCCAGCGCATGGGTTTGTTTGCTGGCTCGGGCGTGGGCAAGAGTGTGTTGTTGTCGATGCTCACGCGCAACTGTGTGGCCGATGTGATTGTGATTGCGCTGGTGGGCGAGCGCAGCCGAGAAGTGCGCGAGTTTTGCGACGATCAACTGGACGATGTGTCGCGGGCCCGGGCGGTGGTGGTGGCCTCGCCAGCCGACACCTCGCCCTTGTCGCGGGCCAAAGGGGCTGAATACGCCACCGAGGTGGCCACTTGGTTTAGAGACCAGGGCAAGCATGTGGTGCTGATCGTGGATTCGCTCACCCGGTATGCCATGGCCCAGCGCGAAATTGGCTTGAGCTTGGGCGAAGCGCCCGTCGCGCGCGGCTATCCCGCCAGCGTGTTTGGCAAGCTGCCGGCCCTGGTGGAGAAGGTGGGCAATGGCGAAAAAGACGAAGGCTCTTTGACGGCTTTTTACACTGTGCTGCTGGAAGGCGACGACGTGCACGACCCGGTGGCCGATGCCGCCCGCGGTGTGCTCGATGGTCACATCTTTTTGTCGCGCGAGCTGGCCGATGCGGGTCACTATCCTGCCATCGACATTGAAAAATCGATCTCGCGTGTGATGCCCAAGGTGGCCTCGCAAGACCATGTGATGGCGGCGCGGCGCATCAAGCAATTGATCAGCCGCCACGAAAGAAGCCGCGACATGGTGGCCATGGGCGCCTACATGGGCGGCAGCGATCCCGATCTGGATGCGGCTTTGAAACTGTGGCCCCACATCCAAACCTTTTTGCAGCAAGAGTCCCATCAGGTGGCCGATTTGGACGGCAGCGTGAAGGCCTTGGTGAGCATTGCAAAGGCGTCCAAATTATGAGCAGCCGTGTTTTTGAAGTGCTTCAACAAATGCTGAAGTTGCGCAAAGACCGCTCGATTGCGCAGTCCAAGCGGGTGCAGGCCGAGTACGAGCGCGTGCGCGCTTTCAATGCGCAGGTGACTTCCTTTGCCCAAGAATACGAAAACCAATGGGTGAAGGTGGCGCAGCAAGGCGATACGGTGTTGAATCTTCAGACCCATGCCAATTTTGGTCAAAATTTGCGCGACACCGCCAAATCGCAGGAACCCGAGGTTAAGGCCTTGAGGTCTCAAAGCCAAGAGGCCTTGGACAAGGCCATGAACGATGCACAGCGGCTCAAAACCCTGCAGAAGTTCTTGGCCAAGCAAAAATTAGAACGTCAGCATCAGGCCGATTTGCAAGATCAAAAGGCCTTGGAGGACGTGCTTCAGGCGCGTCAGATGGGCAGATAGAAAAGGTGGCACTGAAGTTGCAAGACATGATTGAAATTTTGGAAATTAAATCATGGCCATCTTTGTATCGAACACCGCAGCCCCTGTTTTTGCCCCGCCTTTAAGTGAGGGCACCGACCCCAATTTGCCGGGCTTAGAATCAGCTTTTACAGAGGAGCTGGCTGCTGTCAGGCGTCCTTTAGAAGCAGATGCCGACCCCGCAGTTTCTGCCCCCTCTATTAAAGAAGATGAGAAAGACGAAGACACGGGTGACCTGCAAATTTTGCCGGCCAATGTTCTCATCAATGCCGTCACAGATGCAAATTTTGCCTATGCGCTGCAAGGCCAAGTGGTTCAGCCGGTGGTGCCGGTGGATGTGGCGGTCACACCTGAAGTACCCGTTGACACTTCCGCAACAGCCCAAGCGGTGGGCGAGGTGGGCACGTTCGGTGTTGCCAATGTATCGGGTTCAGCGGGGCAAGCCGTTCAAGCATTGGCCAATCCTGAATTGAATGGTTTTTCGCCAGTCAAGGAAAATGAGCCCGCTGCCAAATTCGAAAATGTGGCGCCTCAAGCATTCAATCCATCAGATTTGAAGACGCAAGTTTCTGACGGTCCCGCAGATGCAGCGTCGGCCAAGGCCAAGCAGCCATTGATTCAAGAACCCGTTAAGAACTTCGATCAGGCTGACGATTCTGTTGCCTTGGAGGCTTTGAAAGCAGCTCAAGTCGATCAAGCTTCACAAGCTGTTCAAGTAGCGCAAGCAACCCAAGCAACCCAAGCAACACAAGCATCTCAGGCAACCCAAGCATCTCAGGCAACTCAGGCATTGCAGTCATCCCAGAAGACCTCAGTTGATGCAGCTCGGCCCATGGCGATGGAATCACCTCAAACGGCTGATGCGTTGAGCACTGTTTCAATCGCAAGACCTGACGACCAGATTCCGGTTCATTTGACCTCAGCGCCCAGCGATACCAACACCGCTGTCAAGGTGTTGGCTAACTTGCAAAATGTTTCGGAAGTGGCCTCAGACAATCCAAAAGAATTTGCTCAAGCGAGCAGCTTGGCCAATTCAGAAATTCCAAGCCCTCAGCCGCAGCCCAAGCTGGCTGCGGCTGCAGTGCAAACAATCGCCAGTCCCGTGGCTTTGGCCACTTCCGTTCAGGCCGCAACGCCTTTGGGGGCAACGCTTGGCGCAGCGACAAAAAAATCTACTGACACCACAGCAGCCCATGACGTCGATGCCTCTGAATCTTCCAGTCTGCCGTTTGACGCCCATTTGGGCTCTGGCCATGTGGCTTCAGAAGCCAATGTAACGATTGAAGCTCATGCAGCTAAAGATTCAGCGCCCTCTGGTCTCAACATCAATGCCGTTGGCATGGCTGTACCGAAGGGCTCGACAGATGCAGTGAGCCTTGCTGCCAATCTTGCTTCAGAGCCTTCTTTTGAGACGGTTCAGAAGCAAGCCAAAATTGATTTGGTGTCCAGCCAACTTGTTCAAGACCAAACCGAGACCACTTCATCAGCGCCCAAGAGTTTTGAGGATCTCTCCTCTAGCTTCGTGAGCAGCTTGGTGGGCGGCGCGCCGCGCCCCATGGCTACCATGATGGACATGACGGCCTTGCAGTCGCAAGACAAAACCACGCCAGTCACACCGCACGAAGCGCGCCTAGACGCAGGCGCCATTCACATGGAAATTCAGCGCATGGTGAAGCAGGGCGGTGGTCATGTGGTGATGGAAATTACCCCGCCCGATCAAAGCAAGTTCACCATTGAATTGAAAATGGACAACCAAGGCAACGCCCGTTTGATGGTGGAAGGCGTCAGCGATTCCACCCGCACACGCTTGGAACAAAGCGCACCGCAATTGCGGGAGCAGTTTCAGCAAATGGGCATGGAATTGCAGCTCGACATGCGCCAACAGCGCGACAATGGCTCGCAGGGTTCGCTAAACCAAGATGGCCCATCTGATCGGACCTCTTTGATGCCGCAACAACCCGACATCAAGCTGCCTGTGCAGCGCGCCAGTGCGGCCAGCCGCGCTTTAGCATCGGGCGCCAACCAGGTCTATTTGTATGCGTGATCTAACGATGTTGAAAAGAATCAGACCATGAACACGTCACCCGAAAACATGCAATTCCCATTTGCCAAAGAGGCTTTGGAAGGGCTGGAAAGCATCGAGTCCGAAGACTGGAATCGAGATCAGCTGGAGAGCATGCATGTGCAATTTGTGTCTCACTGGCGGCAGTCTTTGGGGGCCTTGGTGCCTGCGGAGATCAAGGTGTCGCCAGGCGACATGCAGATGAAAAGTTATCAGCAATTTGTGTTGGAAGCGCAATCTTTTGCCGACATTCAGGTCTTTGAAGTGGAAGCGCTGCAAACCATGTGCGCGTGGAGTTTTGACCCGCGTTGGGTGGCCGCTGCTGTCGATTGTGTGTTTGGCGGCGCAGGCCGAATTCCAGTTCGCGACAGAAGCCGGCGCATGACGCACATTGAATTGGGCGTGCGCCAGCGCTTGCTCGAAACCTTGGCCACCGCCTACGAATCGGCTTGGCAAGCGGCATACCCCATTCGACTGCAGCCCCTGCGCCAAGAGCAGCAGCTGTCTTCGCTGCGGCTCACCACGCACAAAGACACGGTGTTGCATGCTCAATTTTTGGTGCATTTCAACGCCGTTGAATTGAAAATTGATTTCTGCTTGCCGCGTCGCGGCTTGGATTGGCAGGTGCCCGTCAGTGGCACTCGCCATGCAAACAAAGACACTGCCAAGCCTGCAGGCTGGGGCCAAAGTTTGCAACACCAGCTATACGCAAAACCGGTCGATTCGGTGGCGGTATTGTGCGAAAAAGAACTCACAGTGGCACAGTTGTTGTCCTTGTCGATTGGGCAAGTCTTGCCCATCGATTTGTCCAGCCCTGTGCGCTTGATGGTGGACGGCGTCAATTTGTTGTCGGGCCGCTATGGTGTTCGCAACGGCCACTACGCCCTCAAAATTGAGCACCTGAACGAGGCCAGTGCAGATTTTTTGAAGCCTGCCGATGAGGGCGCCACGTCAGGTCAGTACCTCGGCAGTTTGGACATACCCGCCCAAGCCCAAGCCGACCTGTCTGAAGCCGCCAAAGCCATGAGCCTGCTGGACACCCAGATTCAACAAAATGGAGGCGCTCAGTGAGCCTGAACTTAGAGAAGTCGTCCGCAGACGACCTGACGCGCTGGGGGCAAGCGCCCGAGGCAGCGCCCGAAGCCATGTTGCCCAATGCACACGATTTGCACATGATCATGGACCTGCCGGTGAAGGTCATGATTGAGCTGGGCCGCACCAAAATGCCCTTGGGCGAGCTGATGGCCATTCAAAACGGTGGCGTGCTAGAGCTCGATGTGGCGGCCGGCGAGCCCCTCAATTTGGTGGTCAATGGCACTTTGATCGCCCAAGGCGAAGTTGTCATCGTCGATGACAAATATGGCATTCGCTTGACTGATATCATTTCACCTTCGGAGAGATTACGAAACTCTAAACACTGAAGCCCATGCCCATACTTAAACGCAGTCTTGCTTTCACCTTTTTTGGAATTGCTTCGGTCTGCGTTCAAGCGCAATCATTGGCGGCTTCCAGTTCAAGCACATCTTCTTCTGCCTCTGTGTGGGGCGGCGCATGGCTGGGTCTGGTCACACTCACCTTGCTGATCGTGTTGGCCGCCGTGGTGGTCTGGCTTTACAGGCGCGGCGCGCAGGGCAACCTGGTGGGGGGCCAAATTCAATTGTTGGCGGCGTTTCCTGTGGGCCCCCGCGAGAGGCTGCTCGTGGTGCGCATGCAAGACCGCATCTTGGCTTTGGGCCACACACCCACACACATCAGCTTGCTGACCGAGCTGGAAGATTTTGAACCCATGGCGGGCACAGGCAATTTGCCTTCCGGTTTTTCAGACCAACTCATCAGCCTCTTGTCTGGAAAGAAGGGCGCATGAAACACCCCCACTTGAAGCTGCTCAAATGGCTCATGGCCGGGCTCCTGCTGTTGGCATGCGGCTGGGCTGCTGCCCAAAACTTGCCCTTGGTCACTTCCACATCTTCCAAGGCCGGCACGGTGTATGCCGTCCCCGTCCAAACTTTGCTGGCCCTCACGGCCTTGTCGTTTTTGCCTGCTGCGCTCATGCTCATGACCAGCTTCATTCGCATTCTCATTGTGTTTTCCATGTTGCGCCAAGCGCTGGGTTTGCAAAGCATGCCGCCCAATATGGTGCTCATTGGCTTGTCGGTCTTCCTCACCTTCTTTGTCATGAACCCCGTGCTCGAGCCCATTTACCGCGAGGCCTACTTGCCCTTGGCCAGCGGCAAAATTGGCTTTGAAGAAGCGGTCAACATTGGCACCGAGCCCTTGAAGCAATTCATGCTGAGCCAAACCAACAAAGACGATTTGGGCCTGTTCGCCAAGCTTTGGGGCAAGCCCATCGAGTCACGCGCCGATGTGCCCATGACCGTGCTCATACCGGCCTTTGCGGTGTCTGAAATTAAAACCGGCTTCTTGTTTGGCTTCCTGATCTATTTGCCGTTTTTGGCCATCGACTTTGCGGTGGCCAGCATCCTCACGTCTTTGGGCATGGTCATGGTCTCGCCCATGATGTTCTCTTTGCCGCTCAAGCTGGTGGTGTTTGCGCTGGCCGATGGCTGGTCTTTGTTGGCCGCATCTTTGGTCAACAGTTTCAAGGTCACCTGACATGGACTCCGGATTTGTCATTGAAGTGGCCTTCAAGGCGCTCTGGATGGCCTTCATTTTGAGCGGCCCCGTTCTCATCTCCTTGCTCATTGTGGGTTTGGTCATTGGCATTGTTCAGGCCGCCACGTCAGTCAATGAAAGCTCGGTGGCTTTCATTCCTAAGCTGGTGGTCATTGCCATCGTGCTCATTGTGGCCGGCCCTGTCAGCTTGGCCATTTTTGTAGATTACCTGCGTGAGGTGATCACAGAACTCCCAGAAATTCTGCGTTAAGCCCCATGCTGCCCATCAGTCCCGATTGGATGACCCAGACCGTCACGGTTTGGATGCTCATCTCGGTTCGTTTGCTGGGATGTTTTTTAAGCATGCCGCTGTTTGCGTTTCGTGCTGCGCCCATGCGGCTCAGGGTCTTGTTGGCTTTGGTCATCGCCTTTGCCTTGTTGCCCATGGTGCAATCTGAATTGCCGCCTATGGCTTCGTTTGCGCCCGGCTACGCCATGGTGTTTGTCGAAATGGCGGTGGGCCTCACGTCGGGCTGGATGGTGCGCATTGGACTGTCTGCCGTCGACATGATGGCCGATGTGCTGTCGCAGCAATCAGGCCTTAGCTTTGCCGCCACTTTGCAACACGATGCCAATTTGGCGTCGGGCTTGGTGGGCGAATTTTTAGGTTTGGTGGCGCTGGCTTTGGCCTTCACCATGAACATTCATTTGGTCATGTTGTCTTTGCTGGTGCAAAGTTTCAAGGTTGTACCTTTGGGCACTTGGCCTGCGGCTTGGGATTGGACAGCGGTCTTGGGCTTGATGCAAGACGCATTTTCCTTGGGCTTGGTGTTGGCACTGCCCGCCATCGTCATCTACTTCTTGTTCAACATGACGCAAGCCATTTTGGCCAGGGTGAGCCCGCAAATGAACTTGTTTTCGGTGGGCTTTGCCATCATGATTCCGGTGGCATTTTTGGTGGTGGTGTTGCTGCTTCCCTCTTTTGCCGATTTGGTTCAGCGCGCCTTAGAGTCGCCCTTTGAGTTGTTGAAATTGGGTTTGGCCACGGCGCCAGCACCATCACCAGCACGCAATTAAGCCCGCTCAACAGCGAAGCCTCTTAAGTTCGTGCTTCTATTTCAGGCAGTGCGCCCAAATCAGGCAAGGGCAACTCTGCATCTTGCGTAGCCTGTTTGATTTCATAAGCCCAAGCCAATACCTTGGCCACCGCCTCAAACAAAGGCGCCGGAATAGGCTCTCCCACTTTCAAATGCCTGTGCAACAACCTGGCCAAAGGTGGAATGCGGGCGATGGGCACTGAATGTTCCCGCGCCAAATTTTGAATCACCAGTGCCAGCTCATCCACGCCCTTGGCCACCACAATGGGGGCGCGCATTTTTTCAGGGTCGTAGCGCAAAGCCACCGAGAAGTGGTCTGGGTTGGCCAGCACCACGTCGGCTTTTTCCAGGGCCGACATCATGCGCGAGGTGGCGATTTGGCGTTGACGTTGCCTGAGGCGATTGCGGAGTTCGGGCGAGCCTTCACTTTCTTTCATCTCTTGTTTCATTTCCTCGGCGCTCATTTTCATTTTTTTCATGAAATTGAACCATTGAATGAAGGTGTCAACCGCGGCCACCACCAAGATGGGCAAGAGCAACAAGAGCAAACCGGTTTCAATCAGCCCCATGCTGTTGGCCAAGGCCTGGTTCAGGTCTTGCCGTGACAGCACGCCAATGTTGCTGATGAGGCCCACCACATACAAAATGCCCACGCCAAACACAATGACCACTTTGAGGATGTTTTTCAGCACCTCGACCAAGGTTTGACTTGAAAAAATACGACCCAAGCCTTCGAAGGGGTCTAGTCGGCCGGGGTTCACTTTGAAGGCCCAAACAGGCTGAAACTTCACCATGGCCAAAGGCGCCAAGGCCGACACCACCCAAATGGGAATCACGATGGACAAAATCCCAATCAGGGTATTGATCAAAGGTCCACTGGCCCAGTCCATGAGGTGAGACGCCCACTGATCGCTATTGCCAAAACTCAGCCCTTGGCGCACCAGTTCCACCATGCCCTTCATGAGGGTTCCGCCCATCAGAAGCATAAAGCCCGCAAACAAGGCCAACACCAACAGGGTGGTGAGGTCTCGTGACTGGGCAAACTGGCCTTCCTCTCGAGCGCGTTCAAGCCGCCGCTCTGTCGGGTCGAGTTGCCGTTCTTCGCTGCTGTCGGAGCCTTCAGCCAATTCTCAAATCCTTCAATCGTGTGACCGGCATAAATTTCCAAGCACGCTCTTGCGTACCCTGCAAAATTTGCCGAGAAGACTCATTGTGTCTTGTCATAGGGCTGTTTGTACCACTTTAAGCATAGGAATTTGGAGGTTTTAGCTCTTTTAGCAGTTGGCACGGGGCTTGCAAAGTATCCGGGAATCCTGAACTTTTTTATTGGAGCCCCAGTGAACACCGTACCCCGTTTCGATCCGCTGACTTTTGGAGAGGCCGCACTCAAGTTGCGAACGCTTCGCCATGAAGTGCTCAGCTCGAACATGGTGAATGCAGACACTCCAAATTTCAAAGCCCGTGACATTGATTTCAAATCGGTGTTGGCTGAGCGCCTGAACGGAACCTCCGTTTCAAATGCCGGTGTCTTGTCGCGCACCCATTCAGGCCATATCGCGCCTTTGTCGACTGCGCAATCGCCTCCGCAAATGTACCGTGTGGGTGTTCAGCCCTCCAAAGATGGCAACACCGTCGACCCCGACATTGAACGTGGCCACTTTGTGAAGAACGCTTTCTTTACAGAAGCTGCACTCAACTTTTTAGGCTCCACATTGCGCACCCGCATGTCGGCCATCACAGGACAGCCATCATGAGTTTGCTCAGCACTTTTGATGTGGGCACCACCGGCTTGGTCGCACAGTCGCTCAGGCTCAACCTGATTGCGTCCAATGTGGCCAATGCTGAAACTGCCGTCAGCGCCGATGGCCAGCCTTACAAATCTCGTCACGTGGTGTTTCAAGCGGAAGCGCGTGCTGGCCGCGTGGGGCAGGGCGTGAAAGTGGATCGCATCGTGGAAAGCGATGCAGCGCCGCGTTTGGAATACCGCCCTGGTCATCCCTTGGCCAACGCCCAAGGCTACGTGACCATGCCCAACATCAACCCCGCCGAGCAAATGGTGGACATGGTGTCTGCGTCACGCGCTTATCAGTTCAACATCGAAATGATGAACACCACCAAACAGTTGTTGCTCAAGACGCTTGATCTTGGCAAATGAAGGGAACCCTCATGAACACCAGCATTAACAACATTCCGGTCTACGACCCCAGCAAACCGCCCGTTCAGGCCACCAGCACGGGCACCTCTGCGGCCGATTTGTCAAAGAATTTCTTAAGGATGTTGACAGTTCAGTTGCAAAACCAAGATCCCATGAACCCCATGGACAACGCGGCCATGACCTCGCAGTTGGCCGCGCTGAACCAGGTGGATGGCATTAACAAATTGAATGAATCTGTGACTGCCATGGTGGCCCAAATGCAATCGGCCAACTTCATGAGCTTGTCCAGCAGCGTGGGCAAGACCGCATTGGCAGCGGGATCGCAAGCGTATTTCGCTGGCAAGCCCGTCAGCATGTCCGCCAAGCTGGACACCGGTGCGACCTCTTTAAAGGCCGTGATCCGTGACAGCAACGATCAAATTGTGAACCAGTTTGATTTTGGTGAAACACCTGCCGGCATGACCGACTTCATTTGGGATGGCGGCAACGATGCCGGCCAGTTGGTAGCCCAAGGGATGTACACCCTGGAGCTCACAGCCACTGACGCTAATGGCAAGGTGACTTATCCCGCTTCTTACATTGGCTCGCCAGTGGCCAGCATTGGGCAAGACGGCAGCAAGTTACAAGTCGGCTTGCTAGACGGCCGAAAGATTTTGACCACTGACATTGTCAAGTGGTTGGGTATTTAATTTTTAACAGATCTAACTGATTCACTCGAGGACTTTGACATGAGCAATATCACAACCGCACTCTCTGGATTGCAAAATACTTCCTTGGCCATTGACACGGTCAGTAACAACATTGCCAATGCCAACACCATTGGCTACAAATCTGGCGAATATGTTTTTGCAACACAGTTCATTACCACCAGCAATTCTACCAGCACGCCTCCAACAGGCCAAGGCACCCAGAGTTTGGGTGTTCGCCGTCCGATGACGCAAGGCTCCATCACCAACTCTGCCAATCCTTTGGATTTGGCCATCAGTGGGACGGGTATGTTCAGACTGCTCCAAGGTTCTGGCAGTTCTGAAACGGTGGATCCAGCTGCTGTTTATTACTCTCGAAATGGTCAATTTGGCGTTGACAGAGATGGCTACATCGTCAATGAAAACGGCATGTACCTGACAGGCTATCAACCCTCAGTGGACGGTAAGCAAATTACAGACGACCTGATCAAGAACAATGGCTTACTGCGCATGCCTGCCAATAATTTGCCTGGCAATGCCACTTCAACATCTGTTTTGTCCGCCATGTTGGACTCGACCTCGACCGCATTTACAAAGCAAACCAATGTTGCTTTCGATCCTGCTCAAGCAACTTACAACAACAAGACCACCCAAACTGTGTTTGACAGTTCAGGTAACTCACACACCTTGGAAGTTTATTACCGCCGCATATCCGATTCGACCTTGTCAATTAAATCAGATACGGCTGGATACACATACACACCAGGAACCTCATCCTCTGCCAACTCGTTGGGTACGTCTCTTGTGACTTTGCACAGAGATTCTGTTCTTCGAATCAACACGGCACCCAAAGCCTCAGCATTGAGCACCACGTCCAATACCAGCAGCAATATTTTGACTTTGAACTCAGCGCCTACGAACGCAGGATTAGCGGTACCGGTGGCCTATTCGAAGGTATTTATCAATGGCATTGATTCTGGAACAACTGTCAGTGCTGCTGGGTACAGCAATGGCGCCGTGACATTGTCCAGCGCTATTACGGTACCTTCTGGCGCTGCTGTTACTTTCTATCCGGCCGATAACAGTTTTACAAGAACTGCAGGCTCTCTGAGTGGCGTCAATTCATTCACCTCTTCGACTGCCGCTGCTGGCAGTGCTTACTCTGATGTGAATGTGGGCGACAAACTTTTCATTGATGGCGTAGACGCTGGAGTCACTTTGTTATCCAAAAGTGAAAACAATGGTACCTACACATTTACTCTGTCTAGCGCTCTTCCAACCAATCCAGCCTTTACAGCCACAAATGTTTCTTTTAAGCACACTTTGGCCATGACCTTGGTGACGCCAGATGCCACTGAAATTCCTGTCACTGGAGCCTCTAATAAGAAAGATTCTAAGGAACTGCTTTCTACCACCACATCGAATGTTGAAGTGTACGCATCCATCGATGGAAAATTCTACGACTACATTGACAGTTCAACTTTTTCAAATAGAAAAGCGTCGCCTGAAGTATTGGGAAATGGTTACAACACAGTTGCCAAAGTGAGCTTCATGGGTGGTCAGAACATTGACTCGATTGCCACGGATTCAATGACTGGCGCATCCATCTTCAAAACAGCCACAACCTTAACCAGCCGCTTAACGAACCAAGCGGGTGGCAGTACAGATCTGGTTTTTGAACTGGATTTGTCTGGGACTCAACTTCACGCTGGTGCTTTCCAAATGATGAAAAGCTTACAAAACGGCGAAGCTGTTGCGCGATTGACCAGTGTGACCGTTGATAACCAAGGTCGAATTGTCGGCGCCTACGGCAGTGGCAAACAAAAGCTCATTGGCCAAGTGGCCATGGTGAATTTCCAAAACGAAGGCGGACTTTCGCCAGTCGGCAAAAATGTATTCGCAGCAACCCTTGAGTCCGGCACAGAACAAGATGGCAATGGCGTCTCAGTGGGTCGTGCAGGCACAGGTGAAATGGGCGAAATTCGCAGCCAAGCGCTTGAATCTTCCAATGTTGATTTGGCCAATGAGTTGGTTCGCTTAATGATTTTGCAACGCTCCTACAGCGCCAACTCGCAAAGTTTAAAAGCCATTGATCAAGTTTTACGCGACACCATTCAAATGGTTGGTTGATTTTTTCAACACACTTCAAAAGAATCAGGCTAAAAAATGATTGACCGTTTTGTTTTCACTGCAATGACCGGCGCCAAAAGTGCCATGGGGCAGTTGTCCAACACGTCGCACAACATGGCCAATTTGCAAACGCCTGGTTTTAGAGAAATGTTGTCTGCCTACAGGGCTGTGCCTGTGGTGGGCGCCAATGCCGATTCGCGCTCCTTTGTGGTGGACTCCACCCCCGGCTCAGACTGGACACCTGGCACCATCACCGCCACAGGCAACCCCTTGGATGCGGCCATACAAGACCAAGGCTTGTTTGCATTGCAGCGAACAACGGGTGAAGAAGTTTATACACGCGCTGGCAAATTTCAATTGGACGCGCAAGGCTACTTGGTCAATTCTTCTGGCTTGAATGTGTTGAGCGATACCGGTCAGGCCATCCAATTACCCATGGGCAGCCAAGATGTGAATGTGCAGGCCAACGGCTCGATCACCGCCATCTTGCCCGGTCAAAAGTTTGAAACGCCCGTGGCCCATTTGAAATTGGTGAACCCCCTGCCGCACACCTTGAAGCGCGAGCCCGATGGTTTGTTTTCTTCTGCAGATGAACTAAGCGCTGCCGACGATGTGCGCTTGGTACCTGGTTCACTGGAGGGCAGTAACGTGAGCGCCGCTCAAGCGATGGTGCAAATGATTGCGCAAAACCGTTTGTTTGACTTGAACATTCGTTTGGTTCAAGTGGCTGAACAAAATTCAAAAACCGCAGGGGCATTGATGTCTCTGTCCAGAGCCTGATGGCTCGTGAAAAGCAGGAGTTAGAAACATGTTGAGATCACTTTGGATTGCAAAAACTGGCATGGATGCTCAGCAGACCAGCCTGGACACCATTTCTAACAACTTGGCCAACGTGTCGACCACGGCCTACAAAAGGGTACGCCCCATTTTTGAAGACTTGATCTACCAAAACTTGCGCACCCCTGGCCTGAGCGAGGACGCAGGTAGCTATGTTCCATCAGGCTTGCAAGCTGGTAACGGTGCCAAAATTTCTTCAACACAGCGCATCAACAGTGCCGGTGCTTTGGTGCAAAGCCAAAGCCCTTTGGACATGGCCATCAACGGCAATGGATTTTTTGCAGTGTCCACCCCCAACGGCGTGGCCTACACGCGCGCTGGCACTTTTCAGCGCAACGACAAGGGTCAAATTGTGAATGCCAGTGGCAATGTGTTGTTGGGCCAAAGTAGCGTCAACTCTGCCTCCGCCAATGCCACCGGCATCGTGATTCCGTCCAAAGCCGGCAACGTGGTGGTGGGATCTGACGGCACAGTCACTTACAACTTGGGCGACTCCAACACCCCTACAAACGCTGATCAAATTGCCATCGTTAATTTTGCCAACCCGAATGGTTTGGCCAATGCGGGCGGAGGTTTGTATTTTGAAACAGCTTCATCGGGCGAAGCACAATCGGGCGTGGCTGGCAAAGATGGCTTTGGCTCTATCAGCCAGTTTTTCACGGAGCAATCTAACGTGAATGTGGCCGAAGAGTTGGTGGCCTTGATTGCGGCCCAACGTGCCTATGAAATAACGGCCAAGTCTGTAACAGCTTCCGACCAAATCCTGCAAAAGTTAGGACAACTGTGATGACAAATTGTTCATTTAAATTATCTTTGCTTGTCATTGTGGCCGTGTTGGCTGGATGCGCTGAGTTGCCATCCGCATCTAAGCAGGCGCTGGTCAATGGTGAAACCACAGCCCGGCCCCAAGCCAATGACAAACTGGCTGCCAGCAAAGGCTCTTTGGTGCCAGCAGCCCAAGTGACACCCACAGCCTACAAAGGCTTGTTTGAAGAACGCCGCGCCGTGCGTGTGGGCGATACCCTCACGGTGGTGCTCAATGAAACCACCCGCGCCAGCAAAGACATTGGCACCAACGCGCGCCGCAACTCATCCAACAATGCAAACGCCGGCTTGGGCTTAAGTTCGGGCTCTACCAACAAACCCATTGCTTTGAACGCAGGTGTGAACAGCAATGGCAACACCAACTTTGACAGCAAAGGCGGCTCTTCTGCTTCCAACCAATTTAGCGGCACCATCACCGTCACGGTGTTGGAAGTCTTGTCCAACGGCAATCTGAATGTCGCTGGCGAAAAGCGCTTGGCCGTCGGCCACGAAGAGGAAGTGATTCGCTTTGGCGGTATCGTGACGCCTTCTACATTGCAAGGCAACTCTGTCTTGTCATCTCAAGTGGCCGACGCCCGCATTGAATACCGTGGCTTGGGCATCACCGATCAAATTCAGGCGCCTGGCATCTTGACGCAGCTCTTTACCAAGTTCTCACCCAACTAAGGAGCAACGCATGAAAACTCGATTCTCTTCCTTGATGTTGGCCTTGGTTTTAAGTTTCAGCGCTTCTGCTGTGATGGCCGAGCGTTTGAAAGACATGGCCGTGGTATCAGGTCAACGTCCCAACCAACTCATTGGCTACGGCTTGGTGGTGGGCCTGGACGGCACCGGCGACAACTCGGGTTCCAACCCTGTGACCGGTCAATCTGTGGTCACCATGCTCAATGCTTTGGGTGTGGCGGTGCCAGCCGGCGTTAATTTGCAAGCACGCAATGCGGCCGTGGTCATGGTGACCGCCGAGCTGGCAGCGCTGGCCCGTCCTGGCCAAGCCATGGACGTGACGGTGTCTTCTTTAACCAATGCCCGCAGCATTCGCGGCGGCACTTTGCTGATGACGCCTTTGCGTGCAGCAAACGGCCAAGTGTATGGCCAAGCGCAAGGCTCTGTGGTCATTCCAGGTGCATCGGTGTCCACCCCAATGGCCCGAACCACCATCAACCAGTTGTCTTCTGGTCGCATTCCCGGTGGCGCCATCGTGGAACAAGCTGCGCCTGAAGCCGATCTCAACCCCGTGGTTGAATTCAATTTTCACAAGGCCGACTTTGCCCAAGTCAAACGTGCGGTTGAAGCCATGGCCAAATTGGTACCAGAGCAAGAAGCCGTGGTGGCCGTCGATGCCAGAACGGTGGCAGTGCGTGTGCCTGTCGAGCGAACACAGCGAGTCAACCTGATGGCCGAATTGTTGGAACTCGACATCCAGCCCGTGGTGGAAATGGCCAAAGTGGTCATCAATGCCCGCACGGGTTCCGTGGTGGTCAATCAATCGGTTCGCTTGGCCCCCTTCGCGGTCACGCATGGCAACTTGACCATTCAAGTTCAAGCGACCAACCAAGTGGTGCCGCAGTCTTTGTTGGCCAGAGGCCGTCCCGCCACTCAGCGCAATGAGCGTGTGAGCATTGACCCAGGTCCTGCAGGCCAAATGGTGAAAGTGGAAGAGGGTGCTTCTTTGGAGCAAGTGGTGCGCGCTATCAACATGTTGGGCGCCACCCCCCAAGACCTGATGTCGATTCTTCAGGCCATGAAGTCCTCTGGTGCATTGCGCGCCGAATTGGAAATTATCTAACATGGCCGACCTGCTGCTTTCCTCGCTGTCCATGGTCAAGCCGGTGGCTGCACCGGCCATTGACCCTGCGCAAGAAAAGCGCATCAAGCAAACCGCCCAAGACTTTGAGGCGGTGCTGTTGCGCCAGATGATGCGAGAAATGCGCGGCTCGGTTTTGAGCGAAGCCAAACAAGGCAGCAGCGCCAACTACCTGAGCATGGCCGATGAACAACTGGCCAACAACTTGGCAGCGCAAGGCGGCTTTGGTTTTGGCAAGGCCATGGCCGCCCAAATGATGCAACAAGTGCAAGCCGCCAAGTTAATCAATGCGTCTGCTGGTGCCGTAAAACCATAAGCCCGCCTTCCATTTAGCCCACATCACATCAAAACGGAAACCCCAAAGTGAGAGCAGCAGCCCTATTTGACAACGCGATGGCCGGACTTCAGACCGCGCAATCGGGCATGTTGGTCACCTCACAAAACGTGACAGGTTCGTCGGTCGATGGCTATGTGCGCCGCGTTTCCAACACGCGCATCAATGGTTTGTCGCCTAATTCGGTTGACATTTCCGGCACTTCCTTTGCGGTGGAAGGCTTCACTCGTTTCTTTGACCGCTTGCTACAAGGTCAAGTGCTGTCGCAGCAAAGCAAAACCAGCTACACCCAAACACTTACCGCTGCTGTAGCGCCCTTGGACGCTATGCTGACCGACCCTGCCACCTTGCTGGCCACTTCTTTGGGCAATTTTTTCAATGCGGCAGGTTCTATTGCCAATGAACCCACCAATGCAGCTTATCAACAAAGTTTGGTGGGCAATGCCCGTCAAGTGGCAGATCGTGTACGAGGTTTGGCCAACGCAGTGGCGCAGGTGTCCGACAATGCCAGTCAAGCGCTGGCCGATGTGCTCAACCAAGCCAACACAATAACGCCTCAGTTGGCGTCCATCAACGCCAAAATTCGCGCAGCGGCCATTCCGGGATTTGCCTCAGCATCGCCTGATTTACTGGATGAACGCGATCGCTTGGTGGGCAAGCTGCAAGATTTGGTGGGCGGCAGCACCCTCATCAATGAAGATGCCTCGGCCAGCTATTCGCTGAATGGACAGCTCTTGGTAGACCGGGAAGTGGCGCATGTTTTTTCAAACGGAACAGGCAACACAACGTTGCGCAGCGACATGCGCTTGAGCGACTTGCGCCTGAAGGTGACTTCCAACGACGGCCGCAACCAAACCCTGATTCCTTTGGTATTGGGTGCCGTTCAGCAGTTAGACGGCAGTGGTAATCCCAAGCTGGATGCCGCTGGCAACTCTTTGATGTTGCCAGGCCAAAATGTGTTGCAAGACGGCAAGGCCGGCGCCTACATTCACTTGGTGCAAAACTTTGTGCCCAATGTTCAAAAAAGCATCAATTTGTTGGCAGCCAACTTGGTTCGCAAAGTCAATCAAGTGACCAGCGGTACCAACCTGGCCATCAATTCCATTTTCGGATTTGCTTCTACGGCGTCTGGCGGCACGGCCCTGACGGGCAAGAGCACCGATACCGCCGGCAAGGCCTTGCTCGATGGTTTGTTTCAAAAGCCATCTCCGCAAACGGGCGACTTCACCTACACCGAGATCATTGAAGGGGCCAATCCCCAAAGTGCCAATTTCAAAATGTCGGTCAATGCCAGCTTGAGCCAAGCCGCGTTTGATGCGCGCCAGTTTCAAGCGGTGGCCACCTTTGATGTTTCGCAATTTACCAACATGGACGCCGCTGCTTCTGGCAAGCTTGAAAAACTCCGCGCCGATTTTTCTGCGCCCGTGACCTTCATCACCAGCAGTGTGGCCACCACCATTGCCACTTGGAAAAACGACAACAAGGCCAATGAAGCTTTGCAGAAATCTTTGAGCGATCAAAAGTCGGCCATCACAGGCGTCAATTTGGACGAAGAGGCGGCCAATTTGGTGAAGTACCAGCAGCTCTACAACGCCTCCAGCAAACTCATGCAAACAGGCAAGCAGATGTTTGACACGCTGCTGGGCATGCTGTCCTGATCTAACTGAACCCCAAGGATTTAAATCATGAGAATCAGCAGCCAACAAGTCTTTGACAGCGGTGTTCAGTCGATGCAGCAACACACTGCCAACGTGGTGAACTACCAGCAGCAAATATCCTCGGGTCACAAATACCGCGTGGCCTCGGACGATGCGCTGGCGGCTGGCTTGGGCGTCCAGATTGATTTGGACCAAGCGCAATTCGCCATGTTCAAAGTCAATCAGAACCACATCAACGCCTCCCTAACCTCCACCGATTCGCAGCTCAGCAGCATTCAAACAGCCCTGGCCAAGTTTCAGCAAATGATGGTGCAAGCAGGCAATGGCACTCTGGGTGTGGACGGCCGCAAAACCTTGGGCCAGCAAGCGGCCACTTTGTACGATACCGTGAACCAACTGGCCAATGCACAAGACGCCAATGGCCAAAAAATCTTGCGCGACACCACACCGTCTTCGGTGCTGGTGGCACCCAGTGTGACGCTTGAAACTGCGCTCAGTTATGCCGAAGTGATGACCACGGGCAAAGATGTTTTAAGCTTCATGGCCGGTGTTCGTGACAAATTGGTGGCAGGAAACACACTGGCTTCTACCGACATGGACGATGTCCAATCGGTTTTAAAGCAAGTGACCCGCGCGCAAGTCAAAACGGGCCTGATTCAAAACCAATTGGACGCTGCTGCCGAGTCTGCAGACGTGCAAAAGAACAACGTTGAATTACAAAGAAGTAATTTAATGGACACTGACATGGCCGAAGCCACCGCAGGTTTGGTGAAATCGAATGCCTTGCTGCAAGCAGCGCAATCAATCATGAGTAAACTTGACGCCAATTCCTTGTTTCAAAAACTCTGAGTTTTTGACGACATTTTTTAAATTGACGCTTATTTCATCATGAACATTGGTATTGGTTGGATCATCGCCTTTGGCGCAAGTATTTTTGGCTATGCCTGGTTGGGTGGTGAGATTGAACAACTCTGGGTGCCTCAGGAGTACCTCATCATTTTTGGCGCGGCTTTGGGCACCTTGGTGGCGTCTAACAAATGGCGCAATTTGAAAAGTCTGAACCGAGCTTTTTTCAGAATTTTCATGCCCTCACGCAGCGGCAAAAAAGAAAATTTGGACTTGCTCTGCTTGATGTTTGAGTTGCTGCAAAAAATCAAACGCGATGGCGCTTTGTCGATTGAAGCCGACATTGCAGACCCGTTTACCAGTGAATTGTTTGCCAAATACCAAAGTGTGCTCAAACGCAAACGCCTGATTGAATTTGTCACAGATTACTTCAGAATGATGATGGACGGCACCGTCACCTTGGGTCAGTTGGAGTCGGTCATGGCGCAAGAAATTGATGTGATGAATCAAGAAGCCTTAGAACCGTCAGAGTCTATTTCTACGCTGTCTGACAGCATGCCGGCTTTTGGCATTGTGGCAGCCATTGTGGGTGTGATTCATGCACTCTCCTCTATCAAAAACGGCATTGGCCCCGGCGTCATTGGTGACATGATTGCCTCGGCACTGGTGGGCACATTGATGGGTGTGTTTTCAGCTTACGCCATGATGCTGCCCATCAGTCGTTCCATGGAGCAATTGGCCGCAGCCGATGTGAAACCCTACGAAGCGGTGAAAGAAATTTTGATTGCGCATTACAGCAATTTCTCCCCCATGATTGCGGTGGAATACGGCCGCAAAGTCATGTTCACCGATCAGCGCCCCACCATGACCGAACTGTCCGAGGGCGTGATGGCCACCTCTGGCAACAAGCTGACAGGTTGATCGTCATGAGCGACATGAATCAGCCGGTGGGGGCCTTGCTCAACGTGCCAGGGGCGGGGGGTGAGCTGAGCACAGAAACCCTCAAAGAACCCGTTCTTAAAAAACTGAAAAGCGGTACGGGCATCAAGACCAACCAAACGACCAAACGCAAAGATTACCGAAAGAAAGTCAAAAAACAAACCCAGCATGGCACTTGGAAATTGGTGTATGCCGACTTTGTGACTGTGCTCATGGCCTTCTTCATTGTGGTGTGGGTCATGTTGTTTGACAACATTGCCAAACGGGAACGCATTGACACATCGTGCATTGAACCTTTGGCTGAAGAGCTTAAAAAACAAATCAGTGGCGACGCTGGTTTGCAAATGGGCAAGATGCCTTTTGAGGTGGATTACTCGACTGATGGTTTGAGAATTACCTTGCTGGATGCCGGCGAGCCTTTGTTTCAAAGGGGCGGCACCGTCTTGTCTGAATTTGCCAAAAAACAGTTTTTGAAAATTGCCAATGTGGTCAATATGTGCCCCACGCACAAGCTCAAAATTGAGGGCTACACCGATGCCGAGCCTTATGGCAGTGGCGCCACGGGCTATGGCAATTGGGAGCTGTCGGGTGAACGGGCCAACTCGGCGCGCCGTGAGTTGGTGGCAGAAAAAGTACCCATTGAGCGCATTGCGCAGGTCATTGGGTATGGCGACAGTGTGCCTTCCTTGCCGAACGACCCGACCAATCCTTTGAATCGCCGCATCTCTATTACGGTCATACCGCCCAAAATCAAGGGCGAGATCAAGATGGGTGGCTTGTCGCCCGTCTAATGAGTTTGCTGTTAGATCATGTGCCCCACACTTGTGGTGTGTATATTTTTTGGGGCGAGGGCAAGCTGCCACTTTACATTGGCAAGAGCGTCGACATTCGCTCGCGCGTCATGTCGCATGTGCGCGCTCCCGATGAAGCAGAAATGATGTCGCAGTCTCGCCAAGTTGAGTACGTCGAAACCGCTGGCGAAATTGGCGCTTTACTGCTGGAGTCGCATTGGATCAAGCAGATGAATCCCATCTACAACGTGCGGCTGCGTCGCACCCGAAATTTGTGCACGCTGCAATGGGTGCAACACGCTGAGGGGTGGATGCCCCAAGCCGTGGTGGGGCGGGATTTGGGGCTGGGCAAAGTCAATGGCTTGTATGGCTTGTTCAGCTCGCCACGGTCGGCGCACAACAAATTGCGAGAGTTGGCGGATCAACACAGCTTGTGTTTGGGTTTGTTGGGTCTGGAAAAAATAAGTGCACGGGGTTGTTTTGGTTTGCAGCTTAAAACCTGCTTGGGTGCTTGTGTGGGCAAGGAAGCCCGAGCCCTGCACGATGCGCGCTTGCTTGAAGCGCTTCAAGACATGCAAGTGCATGCGTGGCCCTTTGCGGGCGCCATCGATTTGATAGAAACGCAGGGCGAGTGGGTGCAGCGGCATCGCATTCAAGACTGGCGCTATTTGGGAACGCAGTGCTCCAAGGCGCAAGCTCTGAAAGTGCAAGTGGCCCAAAGTTTTGACTTGGACACCTACAAAATATTGGTCAAACCCATCATGTTGGGCTCAGTGCCCTTTGAAGTGTTGGCAAATTAATGTTCATCTGACCCCAATTTGTCCTCATTTGAATGGCCATTTATTGGACAATGGCGTTTGTTTGAGGGTTTGGTTTGATATGGCAATTCAGTGGTTTCCGGGGCACATGCACCTCACGCGCAAGGCGATTGAGGAGCGCATCAAGGACATTGATGTGGTGATTGAAATGTTGGATGCGCGCTTGCCTGGGTCAAGTGCCAATCCGATGTTGGCGCAATTGATTCAGGGCAAACCAGCTTTGAAGGTCTTGAGCAAGCAAGACTTGGCCGACGCGCAATGCACCCAACTTTGGCTCCAACATTACAACGCCATGCCCAACGTGAAGGCCTTGGGTTTGGACACCAGCATGGTGTCGCCCGCGAAAGCCCTGATCGACGCCTGTCATGTGTTGGCCCCCAACCGAGGTGGTATGGCCAAGCCGATGCGGGTGCTCATTTGCGGCATTCCCAATGTGGGCAAATCGACCTTGATCAACACCCTGAAGGGAAAGCGTGCGGCCAAAACGGGCGACGAAGCCGGTGTGACCAAGTTGGAGCAGCGCATCACGTTGGCCGATGATTTCTATTTGTACGACACGCCGGGTGTGTTGTGGCCGCGCATCATTGTCGAAAAGAGCGGCTTCAATTTGGCCGCCAGTGGCGCCATTGGCGTCAATGCCTTTGACGACGAGGAGGTGGCACTGGAACTCTTGCATTATTTGATATCGCATTACCCTGCGTCATTGGCTACGCGTTACAAAATTGAAAATGTGGCCGAGCACACCGATGAGTCGTTGTTGGTCGCCATTGCCAAGTTCAGGGGCGCCATTCAAAGTGGCGGTCGTGTGAACACCACCAAAGCCGCAGAGATAGTGATTCACGATTTCAGATCAGCGGCTTTGGGACGTCTGACTTTAGAAACACCCACAGAATTTGTCGAGTGGCTGGCCTCTGGTTTGAAGGCCGATGCCGAAAGAGCCCTGCTGAAAGAAGCGGCCAGCAAAATCAAAAAGCAAGCGCGAAAAAACAAAGCCTCTGACAAGGCTTAAATTCCAGCCAATCTACTTTTGGAGTACACCATGAATCCTGAAACCACACACCCAGCAGATCGACCAGAACTGCCTGACCATTTGTCGATTGACCCGCGCAGCCCGTTTCACAATGCGGCCGTGTTTGAACACGAGATTGGCATTCGCTTTAACGGCAAAGAGCGCCACGATGTCGAGGAATATTGCATCAGCGAAGGCTGGGTTAAATTGCCGGCGGGCAAGACCTTGGACCGCAAAGGCAAGCCCCTGCTCATGAAACTCAAGGGCAGCGTCGAAGCTTTTTATCGTTAATTTTTTCTCACTCAAGGAATCAAGACATGCGCATTCCAGAATGGACAGCAGACCAACTGCCTCAACCTCCCGAATTGGTCAATGCCATCTTGGCACGCAGAGGCGGTACGTTCATCAATTTGGACAAAGCCCTGCTGTGGAGCGAGCCCGTCGCCGCAGGCTGGAACGTCTATTTGAAAAATGTGCGAACCGGTCTGTCGTTTTCACGCAAGCTGCGAGAGTTGGGCATTTGCACTGTGGCACTTCTGACGGGTGCTCACTATGAGTACCACCACCATGCGCCCGATTTTTTGGCGGCAGGTGGCACGCAGGCCGAGCTGGATGCTTTGCACAGCGTGCTTGCCCTCCAAGCTGCTGACGGTGTGTCAGACACTGCGTTTGATGAGTTGTCGCAATGGGTGATTCAGTATGCCGCTCAAATGACCCAGCGCGTGAAAGTGGACGCAGCCTTGTTTCAAAAGCTGCAATCACGATTGAGCACCCCTGACATTGTGGAACTTACCACCGCCATTGCCACTTACAACATGGTGGCACGTGTGCTGGTGGCGCTAGAGATCAACCCTGAAGACTGATTCAGGCGCCTTAGCGCTTCATGGCAAGCTGTGTGGCGGTCAATCGGCCTTGATGCCGTTGTCTTTCACCACCTTGGCCCAGATGTCAATTTGCTTGTCAATGAAGATCTTGGCTTTGTCTACACTGCCGCCTGAAATTTCAATGCCTTGGCCGCTCAGTCTTTGAGCCACTTCAGGATTTTGCAAAACCTTGTTGAGTTCTTCGTTCATGCGCTTGACGATGTCGGGCGGTGTTTTGGCCGAAGCCAATACGGCCCACCAAGCGGGCGCTTCAAACCCTGGAAAGCCAGCCTCTGCCACCGTCGGTGTATCGGGAAACTCGGGCACACGCTTCAAGGACGTGACAGCCAGAGGCCTGATGCGCTTGTTGTCAATGTGAGGTTTGCTCAGAAACACGGTGCCCATGGCCAATGGCACATGGCCCGCCACGGCATCGGTCATGAGGGGGCCACCGCCTTTGTAGGGAATGTGGTTGAACTCTAAGCCGGCATTTTTGCCAAGCAAGGCCATGGCCAAATGTCCCAAGCTGCCATTGCCAATGGTGCCAAATGACACATTCTTTTTGGCCTTGGCCGCGGCCACGACATCGGCAAATGTTTTGTACTCATTGCCCACGTTGGCGGTGAGGACCATGGCAGAGGTGCCCACCAAAACCAGCGGTACCAAATCTTTTTTGCTGTCGTAGGGCATGTTGGGAATCAAACTTTGGTTCACGCCATGGGTGTCAAACACCACCGCAAAGGTGTAGCCATCAGCGGGTGCCGCCAAAACACTCGAGGTGCCAATGACGCCCGAGGCGCCGCCTTTGTTTTCCACCACCACACTTTGGCCAAGCTGCTGAGACAACACGGGTGCGATGATGCGCGCCACTTGGTCGACCGAGCCGCCCGGCGGGAAAACGGCCACCAACTTGATGGGCTGTTTGGTGGGCCAGGCCTGAGACAGGGCCAAAGCAGGCCAGAGGCAAGCGATCAAGATGAATGATTTGAAGCGCAGGGAAGATGGCGATGAAAAATGCATGACGTGGTTTCCTTTGACCTGATCCTAGTGTTGGATGAGGGGGAATTCACGGGTGTAAACCCTAGGCTTAGACAAGCATGGTGACTATGGGCTTTGCACCAGTTCCAATGTCGCTGGTTGAGGTTTGATGCGCCAAAGGACCCAGCAGCAAATGGCCGAGGTGAGCGTCAAGGCCAAAAAGCCCGAGCGATAGGTGCCAAACAAGGTGGCCAGCAAGCCAAACAAAGGTGGCCCCACCACCACGCCCATGAACGTGAAGGTGAGCGTGCCGCCTGTGGCCACGCTGGCTTTTCCTTCAGGCGCTTGCTTGGCCACTTCGGCCAAATACACCCCATTCCAGCCGATGGCCGACGCGCCAAACAACACCAAGATGAGCCACACAACCCATGTGGGCGACACAGGCAAGACATAAGCCGTGGCCGCTGAGCAAATGGCCATCAGCGCGGCCAACATGGCCAACATGTTTTGCGGGGTGGTAAATCGATCGGCCACATAACCCCAAACAATTCGGCCAGAAATGCCGCCCACCTGTGTGATGGACAGCAGCAAACCGGCGGCCACCATGCCGTAGGCCAAGTCGTCATGAAGGTAAGTGACCAAGTAGGTGGTGAGCGACATTTGCACCATGGAAAACATGAACGAGCATGCCGCCATGATGCGCAAAGGGCGGTGGTTCAGCACCATGCGAATGGGCGTTAGCAGGGTGGAGAAAGCCAAAGTGATGTGCGCTTGACGCTGATCGTCCATGTCATGTCTGAGCTTTTGCGCCCAAGCGGCGCTCACCACACACACGGCTGCCACCAGGATTAAGCTGAATTGCCAGTCAATGGCCAGCATGAGTGACGGCACCACAGCACCCGCCATCATGGATCCCACCGGCACGCCCGTTTGCTTGATAGAAAACACCAAAGACATTTGGTGCGGCGCCGTGGTGCGCGCCAAAATTTGTGAACTGGCGGGGGTGATGGGGCCGTAGCCCAAGCCAATGAACAACGCGCCCAAACCCATGGCGGGCAACCAAGGCACAGCACACAGGCACAGACCCAAGGCACACATCAGCAGCCCCCATTGACTCATCCGGATGGGGCCATATCGTGACACCGTGGTACCCGACGTGAGGCTGGCCAACATGGCGCCAGCATAGGTGATGGCCACATAAATGCCCACCAAGGCAGGCGACACCTCAAGGGCCTTGGCTGCAATGGGCGCCATCACAGGCAAGGTGAGCAAGGCCATGGACACCATGGCTTGGATGAACAGGGTGGCGAGGAGGGGGAGTAAATTCATGTGCTGTAGATTATGCAAGTTAAACTACTTGATATTCTTTTAAGGGAACACCTCATGGATTTGCTGCAAGCTCTTCACTGGCGTTACGCCACCAAAAAAATGGACCCCACCAAGGCGGTCCCTGAAGCCAAGGTTCAGCGTATTTTGGAAGCCATCAGGCTGACGGCCACTTCCAGCGGTTTGCAACCCTACGAGGTGTTCGTGGTCACCAACCCCGACGTGCGAGCCAAAATTCAAGCAGCGGCCAATAACCAAGCGCAAATTACAGAAGGCTCACACCTCTTGGTGTTTGCGGCCTGGAACGATTACACCGCCGACAGAATCAACATGATGTTTGACTACAACAATGAAGTGCGCGGCTTTGTGAACGAAGGCGCCGAAGCCTATCGTCAAATGTTGTTGAAAAACTATCCTGCAAAAGGTCCAGAAGTTAATTTTCAACATGCGGCCAAACAGTCCTACATTGCTTTGGGTACGGCTTTGATTGCAGCGGCTGAGCAAGAAGTGGATGCCACACCGATGGAAGGTTTCAATCCTGCTGCAGTGGATGAAATTCTGGGCTTGGCTGCACGCGGACTTCGCAGCACGGTTTTATTGCCTTTGGGTTACCGCGAAGCCGACAAAGACTGGTTGGTCAACATGAAGAAAGTGCGCCGCACCAACGACAAGTTTCTAACCGAAGTGAAGTAATTCACACGTTAGAAAGAAGGCTCTGCAGAATGTTGCAGAGCCTTTTTTATGCCAAGTGAACGCTGATTTTGGCAGCGGCTGCCCGAGCCCGTTCTAAGGCCTTATCGCCCTTGGCCAGGGCCACCGCCATGCGCCTGAAGGGTCTTGTCGTGGGCTTGCCAAAAATTCGGACATCCACGCCAGGCTCTAGCAAGGCATTCGATACGCCTGCGTAAGTTGGGTTCTTGCCCTCACGGTCTGCAAGCACCACGGCACTGGCGCCCTCCACAGCTTCAATGAGGGGAATGGGCAGGCCTAAAACTGCGCGGGCATGCAAATCAAATTCGCTCAGGTTTTGGCTGATCAAGGTCACCATGCCGGTGTCGTGTGGTCGAGGGCTGAGTTCACTGAAAATGACCTCTTTGTCGGTGACGAAAAATTCAACGCCAAAGAGGCCGGCGCCCCCCAAATCGGCGGTCACTTTTTCGGCCATGTCTTGTGCGGCTTTTAAATAATCGGGCGCCATGGCTTGGGGTTGCCAACTGTATTGGTAGTCGCCGCGCTCTTGAACATGGCCAATGGGCGGGCAAAACAAAGTGGCGCCGTGACGCTGACGAATGGTCAGCAGGGTGATTTCAAATTGAAAGTGAATGAACTCTTCGACGATGACTTTTTTGCGATCGCCGCGCATGCCTGCGCAGGCGTAGTCCCAACTGGCTTGGACATCGGACGCGGTCTTGGCAATGCTTTGGCCCTTTCCCGAGGAGCTCATGACGGGCTTGATGACCACCGGAAAACCAATGGCCTTGGCTTGCATCAGAAGTTCTTCGCTGGTTTCCGCATAGTTAAATTTGGCGGTGCGAACACCCAAGCCCACAGCGACATCGCGAATTCGATCTCGGTTCATGGTGAGGTTGGCGGCGCGCGCGCTGGGAATGACTTCGAAGCCTTCTTTTTCGACCTCCAGCAACACTTCAGTTCGAATGGCTTCGATCTCGGGAACGATCAGGTCGGGCTTGTGCTTGGCAATGGCGGCGCGCAGAGGTGCTTCGTCCAGCATGCTGAACACTTCAAATTCGTCGGCCACCTGCATGGCAGGCGCACCCACGTAGCTGTCGCAAGCCACCACATGACAACCCAGGCGCTTGGCGCTGATGACGAATTCTTTGCCCAGTTCACCTGCGCCTAAAAGAAGTATTTTTTTCATAAATTTCGGATTGGAAGTCTTAAGAAAAGACTTCCTCAATGCCATGTGATGAAGGCGATGACCCGCTTATTCTGCTTTGATGCCTGCGTAAGCAGCGACACGGGCCCAGCGCACAATTTCAGAGCGCATGAAGTCGGTGGCTTCTTCGGAGGTGGTGAAGAAACTTTCAAAGCCCAAGGTGTCTAGCTTTTCTTTCATCTTGGCTTCTTTGCCAGCTTGAATGAATGCTGCATTGAGTTTCTTGACCACCGCTGGCGGTGTGTTGATGGGGGCGTAGACCGCAAACCAGTTGGTTAACTCAACGCCTTTGTAGCCTTGCTCACCCAAAGTAGGCACTTGCGGCATGGCCTTGTTTCTTTCAGCAGACGCCACGGCCAAAGCCCTGAGCCTGCCTTGCTGAATTTGGGGCAGGGCGTTTTGAATGGGGCTGAACATGTAATTAAGTTGCCCGCCAATCAAATCGTTCATGGCCTGCGCTTGGCCTTTGTAAGGAATGTGATTGGATTTCAATTGCACCAGCTGGTTAAAAAATTCAGCTTGCAAATGCTGCGGGCTGCCCATGCCGGCCGAGCCGTAATTCATGTCGCCATTTTTGGCGCGCATGAGCTCGATGAACTCTTTCAAGTTGTTGGCCTTGACCGAAGGGTGCACCACCAAGACCACGCCAGTTTGGCCTATGAGCGTGATGGCTTGCAGGTCTTTGACCAAGTCGTAGGGAATTTTTTTATAAACTGCCACGTTGGTGGCAATGGTGGCGGGACTCACCAACAAGGTGTAGCCATCGGGCTTGGATTTCATGACGTATTCAACGCCAATGTTGCCGCCTGCGCCCAATTTGTTTTCGACAATCAAGGTTTGGCCCAAGATTTCTCCCACGCGTTGGCTTAAGTTTCGGGCCAACAAATCGGTGCCGCCGCCAGCAGCCACGGGCACCACCACTTGAATGGGCTTGTTGGGAAAACTTTGCGCCATGGCTGTTGTTTGGCTCAACGCAAACAGGGCCGCAATGGCCATTAGATACTTAGAAATTTTCACATTCATCTCCATTTTTTTGAAGTTTAGGTTGCCAAGGCGGGTTTCACAATAGGGGCTTCCTTGATGGGAAGATTGATGAGCGCCGCCAAGCCCGACAAGACCATGTCGGCCCACCACATCCATTGGTAGTCGCCGTTAAGGGTAAGGGCCAAGCCGCCCAAGTAAGCGCCTAAAAAACCACCTATTTGATGTGACAGCAGGGTCAGGCCAAACAAGGTGGCCAGGTAACGCACACCAAACAATTTGCCCACAATGGCTGCGGTGGGAGGCACGGTGGCCAACCAGGTAAAGCCTAGGCCAATGGCAAAGGCATAGAAGGTCCATTCGGTTTTGGGAGCAGCCAAATAAAGGCCGATGAGCACAGCTCTGGAAGCATACATGGCCGCCAGCACCAATTTGCTCCGGTATTGGTTGATGCAACTGCCCGCATAAAGGCTGCCGGCAATGTTGGCCAAACCAATGATGGCCAAGGACCAGCTGGCCACATTGGGTGTGAGCCCGCACAAGCCCACTTCAGTGGGCAGGTGGGTGACCAAAAATGCAATGTGGAAACCACATGTAAAAAATCCGAGGTGCAAATACAAGTAGCTTCGGTTTTTCATGGCATCTCGCAAGGCTTTATTCAAACCGCCTTCGGGGTCGGGTGACTTGACAGGGGCATGCGTATCGCTGGTGAGTTTGTTGAGCAGCGGAATGGCCAACAAGGTGACGGCCGCCATCGACCACATGGCACCCATCCAGCCCATCCATTGAATGAGTTTTTGAATGACGGGTGCAAACACAAATTGACCAAAGGAGCCACCAGCATTGATGATGCCTGACGCCACTCCTCTGGACTCAGCCGGCATGCGCTGTGCGGCAGCACTGAGCAACACAGAGAAACTGCAGGTGCCAGCGCCCATGGCTGTGACAATGCCCATTGAAAAAATAAGACCCCATTGACTTGAGACGAAGGGGGTGACTGCGGAGCCTAGAACCAGTAAGAACAAGCCGATGAGCAGCACAGGCCTTGGACCGTATTTGTCGGCAAAGGCACCGGCGATGGGTTGAATGGCACCCCATACAAATTGCCCTATGGCCATGGCCAAACTGATACTGAGAATGCCCAGACCGGTGTCCGTGTTGAGAGGCCCCACATACAGGCCCATGGACTGACGGGTGCCCATGGTGATCATGAGAATGGACGCCGCCATCAGGGTGGTGATCCAAACGCCCCGGTGGTTCATGCTGGAAAACATTGACATGCTGTGCTTGAGATTGCTTAGAAAGCAAGATCTTAGTCGAACATGAAGCGGGACGGCCCACGCGCCTCCCGAATAAAAAAAGACGGCACCTCACGGGCGGTGAGATGCCGTCTTTGGAGGCAGGAAGATTATTTCTTCATGGTGTCTTTGGGCGCTTCTTTGGCTGCATCTTTTGCAGCTTCTTTGGCTGGCTTTTCATCTTTCTTCGCCTTGTGCTTCGGATCGGCTTTCACATCGGCTTTCACTTCAGTTTTTGCAGGTGCTTTGGCATCTGCTTTGACTTCTGTTTTCACTTCAGCCTTTGCCGGTGCAGCAGCAGTGACAGCTGCTGCGGGCGCTGCGGGAGTGGCTGCCGGTGTGGTGGCAAATGCAGCTGCAGAGAATGCGCCAATGATCAAGGTAGCGAGAAGTTTGCTCATGATGTTTCCTTCATGTTGTTTGAAAACTCCACCGATCGGGAGTGATCATTCAACGGCAAGGAAGACACACTTGTTGACCTAAATATTTAATTATTACTGTCAACTTTGAACGCGTCTTCACGTTGATGCAGCGCTTGTGATCAGCTTGTTTTGATTTCTGTGGCCACGATTTGATACTTGAAATCGTCTGGCGCATACGAGTCAAAACGGCCCTCTTTGTTTTCTGCCACTGGGTACATGAAGAAACCAATGCGATCACCTTTGCTTTGAGGCAAGGTCAAATCGTGCGCTGTGTTGTAAGCCATCCAGTTGCCTTCCCATCCACCAAACAATGCGTTGTACACGGGCTTCACCACAGGGTGGTCTGTGGTCTTGAGCCACTCGGTGGTTTCTAAGCGCATCACTTTGGCCACATCGGCTGGGTCCATGGCCATCCAGCCTTGACCTTTGACATAGGCTTCTGCGCGGCAGTGTTGCGCGCCTTTCAAGCTCACAGGGTTGCCCGATAACTCTTTGTAGCCAAAGGCGGAAGGCGCCAAGCGCAGGCCATAAACATCGCGTGCGGGAATGCCCACCGAGCGGCACAGTCCAACAAACAATGCATTGATGTCGGCGCACTTGCCACCCAGATTGCCCGTTTCGAGCATGGTCTTGATGTCGCCTTCACCGCAGCCTCTGACCTTCGGTTCACGCCATGCATTGGCCACCACCCAGTCGTAAATGGCGCGTACTTTTTCAAGGTCGGTGTGGGCACCTTCAATGACTTTTTGCGCCGTGGTTTTCACAATGCCATCGGTGGGCAACAAGTGTGTTGCCCGCGTGAAGTACTTCAGCGTGCTGGCATCTTCTGGGGCTGTGGGCGGCTGATCTTGTGACAGGGGTGCTCTGTTTTGAGTTTGAACACGGCAAGTTAACTCGACATAAGGCTTGTCGATGGTGTCGGCAAACTCTGCGTACAACATTTGAACGCCTTGCAAGCCATCGCTGCGCATGCGTGTGTTGCCATTGCTGCTGAAGGAACTTGTTTCCGACAATTGCCAAGCACTGTTGATGCTGGGTACAGGCAACCAAACACGTGTAACGCCATTGCTTTTGGCAATGTCGACACGCGTGCTGACTTCAAAGGTGCGCCAATTGCCTGGAACGGGTGCAAAGCTGCGCGCAGGGGATGGGGCCGTTTGAGAAAAGACACGCGGTGTCAAAGTGAGCGCGCCAAAAGAGGCAGCGCCCTTGAGAAAAGAGCGACGTGCGGTGGTCATGAAGAGATCTCCGAATTGAGGTTAAACCTGTCGGCACATGAGAGGCGACGGCATTGTCAGACTGACAAGGCTTTGACCAATGCCCCGAAGGCAGGTGATTGAACGACAAGAGCGCCGCACAACGCTGGCATTATCTCAGGCTGTTAACCCAGGTTTGTGGTTCAGCTGAAGTCCAGTCCACTTCGCCCACAATGCGCCACTTGATTTGGCCAAGTGAGTCAATGAGCAAGGTGCTGGGGTAGACCTTGATGCCGAGCTTTTGGGTCCATTCACCTTTGGGGTCCGATATCAAGGGCAAACTGATTTGTTGGCTTTGCATGAAGCGCAGTGCGCGGCTGGGAGGCTCTTTCACATTCAGGGTGAGTACCACCACTTTGGCGGGGTCTTGCAGGTCAGAAAATACCTGCAAGTTGGGCAGCTCATATTTGCATGGCGCACACCAAGTGGCCCACACGTTCAAAATAATTTTCTTGCCGCGCATTTGCGACACATCGAACACCTGTCCGGTGACATCTCTGAACACCCAGGGAGGTGTTTTGTGGCTGTTGGGCCAAGGTGTTTTTTCATACTGAGCCCATGCTGATGCGTTGCCAAGACAAGCCGCGCACAACAGAATCAGGAAGCGCATCACGGTGTGTCGGCCTCAACAAGTTGTTTGGCAATGTCAGTGAAGCAAGTCTGCGAACGGTTTTGGGCTTGCAACACGGCGGCTTGCTCAATTTGCAAAAAATTGCGCTTCATGGAGGCAAAGTAAGTGGGGTCGTAGTGCAAGCTTAAAAGCTCGCGTACGACCTGAGCCAGCTCTCCAGACTTGACCTGGCTTTGCCATTGCTCTACCAGTTGCTTGCCCCGCAAGCTGGTCAATGCATCCAGTCGATCGCAAAAAAATCCTGGGTCTTTGACAAAGAAATCGTAATCTTCCAAGAGCAAAGCCACACGCTCCTCGTCTGGCAACACAAGTTGATAGCAGGGGCTAGATCGCATGGCCAAAATCAAGGACTCAGGCACGGCCAAATTGCCCACCTTTTTGCTTTCCGATTCCACATACACCGGCCTTGCAGGGTCCATGTTTCTGAGGGCATCCCACAGCAAGGTGTCAAAGTGTTTTTGACTGGGTTGAGGCTCGCCTGGAATGAGGCCAAGAACGGAGCTTCTGTGGTGCGCCAAGCCTTCTAAATCCAAGACCTGTGCACCTTGTTGCTGCAGACAATGCAGCAGCCGAGTTTTGCCCGATCCAGTGGGGCCGCAGATCACTCGCCACGACAGGCCTTGGGCCAAACTGGGCAAGGCTTCTACAAGCGCACTGCGAAAAGCCTTGTAGCCACCTTCGATGATGGACACCTTGAAACCAATTTGACCCAAGATCAGGGCCAAAGATCCGCTGCGTTTGCCGCCGCGCCAGCAATACACCAAGGGCTGCCAAGATTTTGGCAGGCTCATCACATGCTGTTCAATGTGCTGCGCAATGTTGATGGCCACCATGGCGGCACCTTTTTTTTGCGCTTCAAAGGGGTTCACTTGTTTGTACAAAGTGCCAATGGTGATGCGTTGTTCGTTGTTAAGTGACGGCCAATTGAGGGCGCCTGGCAAGTGGTCTAGGGCGTATTCATCTTCAGATCGTGCGTCGATGATCGCGCTGAAGCCGCCAGAACTGCCAAGCCCTGCTGCCATCCGGGCCATGGCATCTTGTGCACTGATCGGATGAACACTCACGCTGAGGCTTGAAGGCTAAGCTTCAATCCGTGTGCTTGTGCAGTTTCAACACCACCCACCACTGCGGCACTTTCAAAACCGTGCTGTTTGAAAATGGCCAAGACCTGAGCCACCTCCGATGGTGCGCAGGCCACCAACAAGCCGCCACTGGTTTGCGGGTCGGTCAGCAAATTTTGATCGACGCTTGAAAAGGAAGAAGGTAGAGAAATCTCAGCGCCATAGCCTTGCCAATTTCTGCCGGACGCGCCTGTGATGCAGCCTTGCTCAGCCAATGCTTTCACCCCAGCAAGAAAGGGCACTTGGGACCAGTTCAACTGAAGGGTGCACTTGGCACCGCGCGCCATTTCCAATAAATGGCCTGCCAGGCCAAATCCCGTGATGTCGGTCAGTGCATGCACGCCCTCCAGTTTGGCCAAGTCGGGTCCAGCCGTGTTGAGCTTTGTGGTGCTTTGAATCATGGCTTGGTAAGCGTCCTCAGACAGCATTTCTTTTTTGAGGGCTGCCGACAAAATGCCAACCCCAATGGGCTTGCCCAGAATTAGCACATCGCCCACTTGGGCATCGGCATTTCGTTTGATGTGTTGCGGGTGAGCCAATCCGAGCACCACCAAGCCATAAATAGGCTCCACTGAGTCGATCGTGTGACCACCGGCAATGGGAATGCCAGCGGCACGGCACACGCTTTGGCCGCCGTCCAAAATTTGGCCGATCACGCTCAAGGGCAGCACATTGACGGGCATGCCCACCAAGGCCAAAGCCATGATGGGGGTGGCGCCCATGGCATACACATCGGAGATGGCATTGGTGGCTGCAATGCGACCAAACTCGAAGGGGTCGTCCACGATGGGCATGAAGAAATCGGTGGTGGCCACCAAGGCCTGCGTGTCGTTGAGTTTGTAGACTGCCGCGTCGTCGGCGGTTTCGATGCCCACCAGCAGTTCTGGGGGCAGAGGCATGGCAGTGGTGCTTTTGAGGATTTCGCGCAGCACGCCAGGGGCAATTTTGCAGCCACAGCCGCCGCCATGAGACAAACTGGTGAGACGGGGGCCCGAAGGCGAGGGTTGATTCATGATGGCTCGATTATGGCAAAGCCCTTGCCTGGGAAGTTTTGGCCTGTCTACACGCCGCCATGCGGATGTGTTGGGTCGACCCAGAGTACGTGTTCAGGTTTTTCCACAGGCTCAATGTCCAAATTGACAGCCACGGCTTGTCCGTCGCTGCGGCAGAGTACACATTCAAGGGCCTCTGTGGAGCTGGCGTTGATTTCTTGGTGCGGCACAAAGGGTGGCACGTAAATAAAGTCGCCGGGACCGGCTTCGGCCGTGAACTCCAATTTGTCGCCCCAACGCATGCGTGCATGGCCCTTGATCACGTAGATGACACTTTCGAGGGGGCCGTGGTGGTGGGCGCCCGTTTTGGCATTGGCATGGATGGTGACGGTGCCTGCCCAGAGTTTTTCGGCACCTACGCGCGCAAAGTTGATCGCGGCCTTTCGGTCCATGCCGGGCGTGGAGGGCACATTGCCATCGAGTTGATTGCCTGGCACCACCCTCACACCATCGTGTTTCCACGCTGCGATGCCATTGGATTTGAGTTCGTGGTCATTGCTGTGCGTCATAAATTCTCTTAACAGGTTGTTAATTAACATATGGATAGTTAACTATAGGTTGTTTAACTTATAGTTTTGAATCCATCCGGACTGAATGAATGCATTTTGGTCTCATTATTAGCATTTGTACTGAATGAATACGCTTAGAACACACACTTTCAACAGTTTTAAGTTAGTCTGCGGGGGAATGAGCGGGCCTTGAAACAAGCACTTTTTACATCGACAGCCAAAGGAAATGAAAAATGTTGGATTGGATTGATCAGCGCATCCCAGTGAGATTCCTCACATTTTTTGCTGTCATGGCGCTTTGGGTTTTGTCGTCCTTGCAGTTTGTGGTGGGTCAAGCGAGCCTGTGGTGGGTGTTGTTGCTCTCAGGATTGGTGGTCGTGGGCATTCATGATCTGCAGCAAACTCGGCACGCTATTTTGCGCAACTACCCCATCATTGGGCACTTGCGTTTCCTGTTGGAATTCATTCGCCCCGAAGTGCGCCAATATTTCATTGAAGGCGACAGCGATTCCGTCCCATTTTCCAGAGCCCAACGATCTTTGGTGTACGCCCGCGCCAAAGGTGATCTTGACAAAAGGCCCTTTGGCACGCTCCTCAACATGCAGGAGGTCGGCTACGAATGGTTGTCGCACTCCATTGCGCCCTCCATCATTGAATCGCACGACTTCAGGGTGCATGTGGGCGGTGAGGCATGCAAACAGCCCTACGACATCAGCTTGTTCAACGTGTCGGCCATGAGCTTTGGTGCCCTCAGTGCCAACGCCATCATGGCCCTCAATTTGGGCGCCAAAAAAGGCGGCTTTGCGCACGATACGGGTGAGGGTTCTATTTCCCGCTACCACCGCGAACACGGCGGCGATCTCATTTGGGAAATTGGTTCTGGCTATTTTGGTTGTCGCAACGATGATGGCACTTTCAATGCCGATCGCTTCAAAACAAATGCCTTGTCGCCTCAAGTCAAGATGATTGAAATCAAACTCAGTCAAGGAGCCAAACCAGGTCACGGCGGCGTGCTGCCAGGCTCCAAAGTGAGCCCCGAAATTGCAGAGGCCAGAGGGGTGCCCGTGGGTGTTGACTGTATCTCTCCAGCGGCGCACAGCCGTTTTTCTACACCCACCGAGCTGCTTCAGTTTGTGCAAGAGTTGCGCGAATTGAGCGAAGGCAAGCCCGTGGGTTTCAAGCTTTGCATTGGGCACGCTTGGGAGTGGTTTGGCATTGCCAAGGCCATGCAAAGCACAGGCATCTTGCCCGATTTTATTGTGATTGATGGCGCAGAGGGTGGCACGGGCGCAGCGCCAGTGGAGTTCAGCGACCACATGGGCATGCCTTTGTTGGAAGGACTTCGTCTGGTGCACAACACCCTGGTGGGCTTGAAATTACGCAAGCACATTCGCTTGGGCGCCAGCGGCAAAATCATCAGTGGGTTTGACGTGATGCGTGTATTGGCCTTGGGCGCTGATTGGTGCAACAGCGCCCGTGGGTTTATGTTTGCCTTGGGATGCATTCAAGCGCAAACTTGCCACACGGGAAATTGCCCGACCGGCGTGACCACCCAAGATCCCAAACGACAAGTGGCGCTGGTGGTGCCCTCCAAAGCTGATCGTGTGAGGAATTTTCACCGAGAAACTTTGGAGTCGGTCCGGGAAATGGTGGCTGCCACAGGCCTCTCTAAGCCCTCAGATTTGCGCTTGCAACACATCATGCGCAGAGTGAGTGAGCATGAGGTTCAAAGCTTGGCCGATTTGCTTCCCAGCCTTTCTCCGGGTGTGCTCCTGACTGACGAACCCTTAGAGGGTTTGTTCGCAAAACATTGGCACCATGCCAGCCCCGATCGCTTTCACCTGAGTGCTTAAGGTGTGCATCGCCCTCACAGTGCGTAGCTTTGATTCCGTTAAACTGAAGCTCTCCTGTCTAAAGCCAAAGAGCACGTCATGTCACTGTTAAATTTGTCGATTGCCACCACAGACTATGACCACTTCAGAGACATCCGTCTGGGCTTCGTGAAGCCGGAAGGCATCGATTTGAATTGGCTCAATTTAGGTCACCACGAATGCTTCGCGCGCTTCACGGCCAACCGTGAGTTTGATATTTCAGAGTTGTCGTTCGCCAAGTTCACCACACAAGTCACGCGGCCCGACAGCGACATCATTGGCTTGCCCATTGTGTGTTCCCGTCTTTTCAGATTCAGCTCTTTTTACGTGAACAAAAATTCAGGCATCAAATCGGTGAAAGATTTGATTGGCAAAAAAATTGGTTCACCCGAATGGGCGCACTCCGCGGCGGTTTACATGCGCGGGTGGTTGCACAATGACATGGGCGTGAAGCTGCAAGATGTGCACTGGTACCAAGCAGGCGCCAACGCCCCTGGCCGTGAAGAAAAAGTTGAAATCAGTTTGCCCGAAGGCGTTAAGCTAACCCGCGTGGCCGACAAGTCTTTGAGCGAAATGTTGGCCGCTGGCGACATCGACTGCGCCATCATTGCCCGTCCGCCCACTTGCTTTTTAGAAGGCCACCCCGACGTGGTCAGGCTCTTCCCAGACTACCTCGACATGGAAGAGGAATACTTCCAAAAAACCAAGGTGTGGCCCATCATGCACATCATTGCCATGAAAAAAAGCGTGGTGGAGGCCAACCCTTGGGTGCCTCGCAATTTGTTCAATGCCTTCCAAGAATCGAAGCGCCGCAGCATTGAGCGCTTGATGGACCCTGCGGTGTCTCGTTATCCCTTGCCTTGGTTGGCCACCTATGCGCGCAAAATGCGCGACATGTTTGAGGGCGATACCTTTCCCTATGGCATTGAAGAAAACAGGCCCACGTGGGAGCTCATGGCCAAGTACACCTTTCAGCAAGGCATTGCGCACCGTGAATTCACGCCTGAAGAAATTTTCCCCCAAGGCATGATGACCAAGGTGGTCATTTAAGCCGGCAAGCAAGCTCATTGCATTGATTCAAACCAGAGATTTTTCCGCATGTCAGACACGCTTCAACTGAAACAAGAACTCGTCGATTGCATTCGCATGTTGGAGTCGCAAGACATCATCGATTACAACGGCCATGCCAGCATTCGCTTGCCCGACAACACCATGCTGATCAACATCGGTTCTTGCCAGCGAAGCCAACTCACGGTCAAAGACATTTGCACCATTGACATGGAAGGCCAAGTGATCGAGGGCGCTGGCAAGCCGCCCCTTGAGTTTCATTTGCACGCAGGCATTTACCGCGTTCGGCCCGATGTGAAGGCGGTGGTCCATGCCCACCCCAAATGGTCTACCTACCTCACCATGGCTGGCAAAAACTATTTGCCTGTGTATGGCCAAGGTTCATTGGTCTACCCTGTGCCATTGTTGGACTCACCCAATTCCATCAACAACAAGCCCATGGCCGATCGCTTGGCAGCCACCTTGGGAGAACGTCCCGCAGCGCTGTTAAAAGCGCACGGTGCCGTGACCGTGGGGCAGAACATTCGTGAAGCTTTTGTGCTGGCAAGTTACATGGAAGAAAACGCGCACCGTCAATACATGGCCATGCAACTGGGCACACCCTACACCTTCACCGAGCACGAAATTCAAATGTGCCGTGAAAAGCTCTGGAGTGAGGTTTTGTTTCAGCGCTGCTGGGACCACTTCATGGCCAAGACAAAGTCCAATTAAGCCCCCCACATCGCAACAAGCTTGCTCGCTCAGCCTGCTTGGGCCAGCATTTGTTGCGAACGGCCCACTTTTTCCTTGACCTAAGTCAGGCTTTTCTCAATCAGGGCGCGCAGCTCGGGCGTTACTTTGGGCTCCATGCCAAACCAAGCCTGCCATCCCAATGGGCCTTGGTGCAACAACATGCCCAAGCCATTCAGGGTGTCGTTGCCACGCAATCTGGCCTGCGCCAGGAAGGGCGTTTCCAGTGGGGTGTAAACAATGTCTGTCACCAAGGCATCTGTGGGCAACAAATCCAATTGAATGTCGAGCGCAGTTTGACCCACCATGCCTTGGCTGGTGGTGTTCACCACCATGCTTGCGCCGGCCATCAGGTCGGCCCGGTCGGACCACGGATGAGCCTGAATGGGTAAGCCCAAATCGGCCATGACCGTTTGTGCACGTTCGAAGCTGCGATTGACCAAACGAATTTCTTGCGCACCTTCTTGAATGAGGCCTTGGCAAACGGCGCGTGAGCCACCGCCTGCGCCAATGACCACGATGGGCCCACTGGCGGCTTGCCATGTGGGCTTGAATTCTTTGACGTTGCGAATAAAGCCAGCCGCATCGTTGTTGGTGCCCACCAGCCGGCCATCTTCTTTAACGGCCACGCAGCTGATGGCACCCATTTTTTGGGCCACAGCGTCCACTTCATCGACGATGCGCATGGCATTTTGTTTATGGGGAATGGTGAGATTGCAACCCGAAAACCCCAAGGGGAACAAACCCCTCAGAGCACCCTCCAAATGATCGGGATGAACGGCCAAGGGCACATAAACCCCCTTGAGTTTTTCTTGGGCAAACCAGTGGTTGTGCAAAAGGGGTGAGCGTGAGTGCATCACGGGCCAACCCATGACACCCGCCATTAAAAATCGATCTTGGAGGTTCATGGAGGTGTACTATATATTTTTTAATCTAGAAAAAAATGATGCTTCAGTTAAATGTTTTGCGATCGGTTGCGGTATTGGCTTTAGCGGCGCTGCCATTTTGCGTTTCTGTTGCCGCGCAAAGCACTGCGCAGGCCTCTGTGAGTGTGTCTGGCAATGCGACGCCGCCCAACATCATCAATGTCTGGCCGCACGTCCCTTTTGTAAGGGGAAAAGACCTGTGCCAATACCACGATGCTTATGGCCGAACCAAAAGTGAGCAAATGGCCGAGCTGACGCACACTGTGAAATCTTTGCTGCGAGAAGGCATGGACACTCGCAACATGGTCAACTTGCTCTATGCCATGGACGATCAAATCAACCAACAAAGACGGGTTGCAGGCAGCAGTCCCGGCATGGATGTGATGTTGGCCGGTACCTTGAAGGCCTCATTGGACAGGGTCTACAGAGATCAAAAACCCCAGACTCGTCGATTTAATTTCTTCAATGCATCCCCCCTGAATGAATTGATGCACCAAATGCGAGACCCGCAAAAGCCAACGGCATGGGATCCCCTGGTCATGCGTGGATTGTCGGGTGTGGCTTATGGTACTTATTCTTATGCCCCCAGTTGCAGCGGCGATTTGCTGGTGACAGTGCACGTTGAGCTGAGTTGTGGCAACACCTATCATTTTCAAGCTCAAGGGTTTCCCGAACAAGTGATGCAAAGCATTGGCTTGCAAATGTTTGAAACCTTTCAACAAACCCAGTTCCCCTCGAAGATAAAGATGGGCACCAAACAGCTGGAGCTGGTGGGCTCTCCCGGCTCAGCCATTGGCAGGGCGTCTTCGCCCCGTTCCGCCGAGATGGCTTGCAAGTCCATTCAGGCGCGGTTGCCCACAGAAGAAGAGTATGAGTACCTGTCCAATTTGGGTGATTGGAACGGCGGGGTCACCTGTTCGCGCAACAAGCTGTGGGCCATGGCTGGCAACATGGTCATGGCCCCCGATTTACCCAACCCTTCACCGGTTCGGTCTGTTTCAGAGTTTCCAGGACAGAACTTCAGTTATTACTGCGTGCGCTAGTGGTGAATGAACGCTTGAATGCAAAGGTTCCACATGCTTTACAAATTTAAATCCAAGGTCACTGGCGATCTCATCATGCTCGAGCCCGATGCGAAGCGGCTGCTCAAAATCATGGGCCGGGAAGATCAAATCAAAGGCATTTTTTTGGCGGAACAAATACCCACCGCGATGGCCGCGTTGGAGGAGGCCATTCAAGCAGAAGCGGATGCCATGGCAAAATTGGCTGACATGGTGGAGGCTGGCTCGCCAAGCGCCAAGCATGTCAGCCTGAAGCAAAGGAGCATGCCCATGTTGAAAATGCTCCAATCATGCAAGGACCAATCGGTGGATGTGGTCTGGGGCGTTTAAGCAAGGTCCTTCAAACTTACTTTGTAAATCCAGCACCTGTTAATTTAAAGCCGGCTTGAATGTTGCGCTTGGCAAACCAGCCTTGGTTCATTTCGAGCACATAGCGCACGGGTTTTTTGGAGCAATGTGAATCGTCGCTCATGGGCTTCATGTCGACCAAATTGACGATGCTGCCATCGTCTGCCACAAATGCCGCAGTCAGGGGCAGCAAGGTGTTGCGCATCCAAAAACACTGAATGCCGACTTGCTCAAAAATAAACAACATGCCCTCGTTTTGCGGCATTTCTTTGCGCCACATCAGGCCAATTTGACGCGCGTCATAGTCTTGCGCGAGTTGCACTTGGATCAAATGCATCCCTGCCGTCAAGGTGGTTCTGGCAAGTTGCGTTTGCGGCGAACCTTGCGCTGAGGCTGCGAGCGAAAATAAAAGTGGCACGCTCACCATGAGTAAGCGCAATTGAGAGATGAGGTGTGTCATGGTGGGTCGTGTCGATGCCAGATTAGCCAAGATTGTGACTGATTTTCTAGCTAGAATGAAATGATGGAGAGCATGTTCATGTACCAACACATTCGAGTTCCGGCGCAAGGTCAAAAGATCACGGTCAACCCCGATCATTCCCTCAATGTGCCGCATCAACCTATCATTCCCTACATTGAAGGTGATGGGACCGGCGTCGATGTCACGCCAGTCATGCTCACGGTGGTCAATGCAGCCGTGCAAAAAGCTTACCAAGGCCAGCGCCACATTCACTGGATGGAAGTTTATGCTGGCGACAAAGCCATTCAACTCTATGGGCCAGGGGTCGATTTGCCTGCCGAAACCCTGACAGCCATGAAAGATTATGTGGTGTCTATCAAGGGACCTTTGAATCCCCCTGCCAACGGCCAAGTGCGCTCGCTCAATGTAGCGCTAAGGCAAGAACTCGATTTGTATGTGTGCTTGCGCCCTTTGCGTTATTACAAGGGCGTGCCTTCGCCGGTGCGCGAGCCGGAAAAAACCAACATCACGCTGTTTCGCGAAAACTCAGAAGACATTTATGCCGGCATTGAATATGCTGCAGGCTCCGAGGAATGCAAAAAACTCATTGCATTCCTCACTGAAGAATTGGGCGCCAAGCGCATTCGTTTTCCAAATTCATCTGGCATTGGCATCAAGCCGGTGTCTCGCGAGGGCAGCAAGCGCCTGATGCGCAAAGCCATTCAATACGCCATCGACCGCAACAAACCCAGTGTCACCATTGTGCACAAGGGCAACATCATGCGATTTACGGAAGGTGCATTTCGCGATTGGGCCTACGAATTGGCGCAAGAAGAATTTGGCGCTCAACTCATTGACGATGGCCCATGGTGCCATATTCAAAACCCCAAAACAGGCAAGCGAATTACCATCAATGACATTGCCATGGATTCTTTTCTTCAGCAAATTTTGATGCGGCCACAAGAGTTTTCAGTGGTGGCCACCCTGAACTTGAATGGCGATTACATCTCCGATGCAGTATCTGCCCAAATTGGGGGCATTGGCATTGCCCCCGGTGCCAACTTGTCAGACAGCGTGGCTTGCTTTGAAGCCACGGTGGGCGCCCATTCGAAGTTTGCCGGCAAAGACTACGTCAATCCAGGCTCGGTTATTTTGTCAGCAGAAATGATGTTGCGCTACATGGGCTGGACCGAGGCCGCCAACATGATCGAGACAGCCATGGAGGAAGCCATCCAAAGCAAACGCGTCACGCACGACTTTGCAAGGCTCATGGATGGCGCCTCTCAAGTGAGCTGTTCTGGCTTTGGCCAAGTGGTCATTGATTTCCTTTGATCTGAATTTATTTTTAGCATGTACGAAGAAAATCAAAGCTTCGTGCCTGAGTCCTTCATGGCACTGTATGTCAAGCCGGGTCAGTACAAGCCCAGTATGCCCCGCGCTGAACTGACAACGCGCTACGAGTGGTGTGAAGACATGGCCCACATGCTCATGGACACCGCCAGTGTGCAGCAGTTTCAACTGGGCATCGCCGAAGACGATGCGCTTCAACGGTGTTGGCTTGGGCTGAAATCAGAGCCTTCCACCATGAGTTCTGACGAAGCATTTTGGGTGGTGTGCCGCATGGCCGAGTTGTTGTCATGGCCCCTGCCAAAGTCGCCTTGGGTTGAGGCTTGAACGCTCAGGCTTAAAGCCTCACTTCATACCCGGTTTGGGCCGACTCAATGGCTGCCTCACACACTCTTAAGTTGTCGTAACCCCATTGGCCGTCGTGCCAAGCAGGATTTGAGGTGCCAGTGTTGTGCCACGTTTGTGCCAACTCTGCCAAGACCAAGTCTCTGGGGCTTTGCAGGTTGGAGAGTTGGATGTGCGTGTCACCGGAGGCGCTGGACACCACCAAGCCTGTGGGCGTCTGCCGCATATCGCCCAAGCTGCCGTTGACCACGGTGAGGCCGAAATGTGGCTGATAGGGAGCGTCGGCGGGAATGGCCGTGCGTGCGCGTTGTTGCTTCGCTTGAAGGGCCTGCTCGGGCGTTAGGTCGGAGTGTGAACGTGTGTACCAGTTGCGCTGTTGGGGCTGCTGCTCAAAGCCCCATTCAGAAATATGTTGTGTCAGGTCCATGCTGGACATGCCGCCGTAACCACTGTAAACCGCTGTGGCCGCTGCGCCATTGGCAAACTCCAAATAAATGGAATGTGCGCCAGGCGTATCGCGCTTGGGATCTGAGTTAAAGACTTTGGCTTTGACTGATTTGACCTGAGGGCCACACAATGCGCGCAAGATGTCAATTTGATGTGCGCCTTGCCTGAAGGTCACGCCGCCGCCTAAAGCGGGGTTCAATTCTTCAGGTCTGCGCGGCCGGTAAACCCAGTCTGTGAAGCACCAAGTGTTGACCATTTGGATGGCCCCTAATTCGCCACGCTCAATGATTTGCCTCATGGCTTGAATGGGCGCATCAAAGCTGTGGGAGTGACCGACTGTGAGGCGTTTGCCGCAACGCGCAGCCGCTTGCACCATTTGCATGGCCTCGGCTGCATTGCTGGCCATTGGCTTTTCGACCAACACATGCCAACCAGCCTCTAAGCATTCGATGGTTTGCGGTGCATGCAATGGGGTGGGGGTGGCGATGTAAACACCATCCAGATGGACCCCAGATTTCAAATCAGACAACTGATTGAAAACTGCAAAGCCCATGGCGCGGGCCACGGCTTGAACCTCAGGGTGAGGCTCTACCACTGCCACACATTCAAAAAGAGGATGGGACTTGAAGGCTTGGACAAAGGCTTGTGCGGCAGCGCCAAATCCAATGATGGCCACCCTCAAGGGGTGGACGGCAGAGACCGCGTGCAAAGAGCTCAACTACTTGGCCTTCTTCACCACGGTGTCTTCAAACATTTTGAACCAACGCGCTTGTTGGTCCAAGGCCATGGCAGGGTCAATAAAGTTCAAAGGAATTTTAGGAAATGGCAACTCATACTTTTTGCTGGCAGCAACAAATTTGAGATCGTGCAATTGCTTTTGGCCTTCACTCAGCATGTAGTCATAAAAGAGCAGGGCAGCATGCGGATTGGGTGATTTTTTGAGCATGGCGATGGTACTGGGCTGAGCCATGAGCGGTTGCAATGCCAGGCCTTCTACGGGTGCGCCTTTTAATTTGAGTTGCTCAGGGTTCCAGCTGTAAACCGTGAGCGCCAAGGGTACTTCGCCAGACGACACCATCATGGTCAGGAGTGAGTGGCCTTTGCGGTTAGAAATGCCATTGGTGTTGGCAATGTTGGCAAAGAGTTTTTGGCCTTCTTCTTCGCCCATTTTGTTCATGAGGGCGCCAAACCAAGCGTGGTTATTGCCTTCAATGCCCAGTTGCCCTTTCCATTTGGGGTCGAGCAGGTCTTTGTAGGTTTTGGGCAAATCTTCTTTTTTAATTTTGTCGGTGTTGTAGGCGGCGGTCCAAATGTCAATGGTGATGCCCACCCATTGCTTGTGGGCTGGCACCGCTTGGGGCAGAAGGTCTGCATGCAATGGCGTTCGAACTTCTTGCAGCAGTTTTTCTCGGAAAGCGGCTTCATTTTCAGGCGCGTTGTTTTGAACGATGTCGACGTCAAACTTATTGCCTTTGTTTTCGCTGATCACACGTTGCAAAACGGCTTCTGAACCTGCACGCCAAGTTTTAACTTTGATGCCGTATTTGAGGCTGAACTCATTGAGCACTTGGGTGAGCGCGGGATAAACGTGGTAGACCGACAAGCTGCCTTCTTTCTTGGCACCTTCAATGAGCTTGGCCGTGCGATCCGGACCCTGATAAAGGGCCAGTTCTTGAATGGACATTGTCTTGGCCGATTCGGCGGTTTGGGCCATGGCCACAGAACTCACCGCCAACAAGCATGCCGCACTGAAAGACAAGAAAGTTCGCATGAAAAGTCTCCTAATTTATGAGGCCAGTTGCCGCAGAGCGCGGCGTTTCAAGTATTCAAAATTGATCACATATTGCTCATTGCGCGTGATGTCGTGGTGCAGTTTACTCACCTGTTCCGGCGTAAATTTTTCACCACTGCCACCTGCCGCCATGGCGGCCAGCTGAATCTGGCAGGCGTTGTCGAGCATGATGGCCAGGATGGTGGATTCTTCCACATTGCTGCCCACAATGGCGGCACCATGGTTACGCATGAGCACCGCTTTGCAAGAACCCAAAGCCGTGGCAACCGCTTTGCCAAGGTCTTGAGAGCGAATCAGATCAATGGCTTGTGTGAAGTAGGGCAGTCCATCCGAAAATGCCACCGCCGGTTGGCTGATGGGTTCCAGTGCTTTGCCTGTGGCAGACAAAGCCACAGCATAGGTGGGGTGCGTGTGAATCACACTGTTGACTTCAGGTCTGGCCTTGTAAATTTCAGAATGTATGTAAACCTCGCTGTGCTTGCGACCGCCGCCGCCCACTTTTTCACCTTCTAGGTTGCACAGCACAATGTTTTCCAACGTTATTTCATCCAAGCCAAAACTGTGGGGCTTCATGATGAAGTGCGTGGGGTCATCGGGCAAGCGAATGGACACATGGCCCCGCGTGAGGTCGCCCTGGTTTGCATTTTCTAAAATCCGGCCTGCATCGATCAGGCGTTGTTTGAGTTCATTGAGTTGCATGGTCATGATTTTTGTGGGGTGTGAAGATGAGGTTCAAACAACTTGGACAGGTCGTTGGCAATGGGTGCGTATTTGGCGTGGGTGCGCATCATGAAGCTGGTGAATCCATCGCTGTTGTGATGCTTTTTCTTTTCGTTGGGCAAGTCGATGCGATCGTTGCGCGCGCTGTCGCGCACTATGCCCATCGGGTCGATGCCTGATGCTACTTTTTGCATCTCGCGCTTTAAGAGTCGGCGGTACATCACAACGCCTTTGTCGGTGGAACCCAAATTTTCCAAAGAACGGTCGGCAATGGTGCCTTGTGAAATCCAGGCCATCATGTCTTGACCGTCTACGTTGTCTACGATGAACTCACCTTTGTCATCCAAGTAAGGTACTTTGTAAGTGTGAACCTTGTCCAGCAAGTGCTGGGGCACGTCCACATTTTGCGGTGGCACATAAGCGTTGTACCAAAGGTGCAGGGTGTGCGTGTCGTCTACCGGCACGCGCATTTGAAATGAATAGTACCGTGACTTTTCATCGCCATTGCCCACGGCCAGCATGTTCGGAAACACAATGGGGTGTCCAATTTTCCAATCATCGCCATCTTCAGAATGACCCTCGAGCAGCCGGTGCTTGGTCATGCCATATTCAAATTCTTTGAAATCAATTTTGAGGTGGCGTGTGCTGATGGCCACTTTCACACCTTCTTGTTCTTTGAGAAACTCATAATGATGACCGTGCAACCATTCAGTGTGCACGGGGTCGAGCGAGTTCTCCATGATTTGCAACCAGTTGATGGGCAAAATAACGCTGCCCATGATGCGAATGGTGCCCTCGGCCACAAAGCCATCCCAGCGCGGTAAAAGCGGTTGGGGTTGGGGCCCCATGTAAGCGAACAACATGCCGCCTTGCTCTTCCACGGGGTAAGCATCGGTGCTCACCTTGTCTCTGAAAGCGCATTTGTCCAATTCATTGGGTTGGTTGATGCATTTGCCTTGCGCGTTGTATTCCCAGCCATGATAGGGGCAGCGAATGCCATTTTCAGTAGGGATGCCATGTGCAAATGAAGCTCTTCGATGGGGACACTGTTCCGCAATCAAACCCAAACGGCCTTGGCGGTCTTTGAACAAGACCAAGTCTTCGCCCAGCAAGCGTATGCGTTTTGTCCACTTGTTTTCAAGTTCCACGGCCGCGCCAATGGGCTGCCAATAACGGCGCATTAAATTGCCCATGGGCGTTCCTTTGCCCACCTCGGTCAATAATTTATTTTGCTCGACGCTTTCCATTTTGCTTCTCCCTTGAACACCTTGAAAGTGCTCAGTCAGTGATTATTTTTTCTTCGCGGCCTTGACGGTTTTAACGGCTTTGGTGGCAGCCCTTTTGGATTTTTCGGGCATCGCCTTGCGACCTTCATCGTCCATGACGTGCTTGATCTCGGTGTTCATGGCCACATCCTTGCGTCGCATTTTGGCAATTTCTTCGCCCGTGACAAAGTAGTCGCCCTTGACGGCGCGTTGCGCCATTTGCTCGTTACGCTCGCTCCAGTCGCCCAAGGAGTAACCAAACCACGGCGCTTCGGGCTTGAGCTTGGGCAAGCCCAATTCTTCCCAAATGGCTTTGGCGTTTTCCATGAACTCTTTTTTGGGCAAGGCAATGGGTGGAAAGTCGTCTTTGAGGGTGGCATCAATGAGCAAAGACGAGTCCATGCCATTGTTGCGAGGGCTGCGAGGACCGTGGCCAGGATCGCGGTTTTGCAGCACTTGCAAATCAAGGGCAAAGTTGGCGCGGTAGCTCATGGCCCACAGCAGCGCATCGGCGTTGTCGGGATCAATGTCTTCATTGACGGCAATCACCATCTTGCCACCCGAGCGCAACAATGACGCCGCGCCATACAAAGCCCGCCACACCTCGGTTTGGGGCATTTTGCGATCGACCACAATGGAGATGACTTTTCGCAGGTTGGTGAGCGGCTCGTGCATCACCACTTTCTTCACACCCTTGATGCCCATGGCTTTGCTCAGGTGATTTAAGAAGACAGGCTCCAAAGCCACTCGCTTGATCAAGCTCGACTCGGACGGCGTGACTTGGGAAATGATGGACGTGAGGATGGCGTCTTTGCGACGGGTGATGGCGGTCACTTCCATGTAGGCATTGAACTCTTGCAAGTTCACATGGCCATGAGATTCGCCAAAGGGCGCCTCTGGCTCTAACCACTCGGTGTTGATGTAACCCTCAATCACAATTTCAGCCTCGGCGGGCACCAAGAGGTCGACCGTTTTGCACTTGACCACATTGATGGGCGAGCCGGCCAAGCCTCCTGCCACATGCAATTCGTCGGTGTCTTCGGAGAGCTTTTGGGCTGAGGTAAAAGCCACACACGGCGGGCAACCCAAAATAACGGCTGCAGGCAGGCGTTCGCCTTTGGCCTTGGCCTTTTCCCAGTGGGTGTAAATGCCGGGTTGGTTTTCAAGGGAAGGGTTCATGCCCAAGCGCGTGGGCGACTTCACTTGGCCACGGTAAATGCCCATGTTTTGAATGCCCGTCTCTGGGTCTTTGGAGATGTACTGAGACAGGGTGGTGTAGGGGGCGTTGTCCCAGCCTGGGGTGGAGATGGGGATGGGGAGACTGTCGACACCCATGCCGGGCTTTAAAAGTTCTTTGCCTTGAATCACAATTTCTTGACAAGGCGCTTCTTTCACCACGTTGGGTTTGATGGGGTTGGAAATGGCCTTGCTCCAAGTTTTGCCAATGTCTGCAATGTCGCAGCCCATGCCTACACTGTAAATTTTGCGAGTGGCCGCCAATGCGCCTACCACCACCGGGATGTCGTATTTCTTACCTTTGCCATTCACCACGTTGGTGAACAAAAACGCCTTGCGATCGGGCTCAGCAATGCCGCCCCGAAACTGCCAACGCACCAAAGGGTGCAACTCGGTGTCTTTGTTAATGGGGCGATCAATGGTGATCAACAAACCTTGACGGTCAAGCTCTGCCAAGTGCTCGTGCAAGTCGGGGTAGCCGCGTGCAGGGGTCTTGTTAACAGCTGGTTTGATGCTTTTGCTGGCGGCGGTTTTTTGGGGCGTAGCGCTGGATTTGACGGGGGCAGTTTTTTTCATTGGATTCTTGTTGGACTTTATTTTGAGCTTGAATTTTTGATCACGACATCCTCATAGGACTTGGTCCATTTGGCGAAGGTGTCCATGGTGGTCACGGGATCGATCACTTCGATTTTCATGTTGGGATAAGGGTTCGCCACTTTGGTGCTGGCGGGGTAATAGTGCAGTGATGCCAACAACTTTTGGGTGTCGGGCGACAGCATGTAGTCGTAAAACAAAAGGGCAGCGTGCGGATGTGTCGATTTTTGAGCAATGGACATGTTGAAGCCCTGGGCTACCACGGGGTCTAGGGCAAACCAATCGACGGGCTTGCCGGCACGCTTGTCTTTTTCAGGCAAATCAATGTAGATGGTAAGGGCCAAGGGCACCTCACCCGCAATCACCAAGTTGTGCAACAAAGACGCGCCCAAGCGCGCAGACATGCCATTGCTGTTCACCAGTTCGCGAAAATACTTGATGCCTTTCTCTTCGCCCATGACCGTCACCACTTTGCTGTACCACTCTTCAGCCTTTGATTCAACGCCCAGCTTGCCTTTCCATTTAGGGTCAAGCAGATCGTTGTAGGTTTTGGGTAGATCTTCTTTTTTGATGAGGCTGGTGTTGTAGGAGTGCACCGTCACATTCATGAACACGGTCGACCAGTGTTTGTGTGCAGGCAGGGCGCTCGCAATCAAGTCTTTGGTGAAAGGAGAGCTCACAGGCTGAAGCAGTTTTTCACGGTAGACGGCCTCCATTTCAGAGGCAGGCATCATGATGACATCCACTTCGGGTCGTTTGCCTGCAGCCTCTCGCACCACGCGCTGTGTGACGTTGTTGCTGCCTGAACGCCAAGCCTTCACTTTGATGCCGTATTTGGCTTCAAAGGGGGCAATGATGAGCGGCAAGTCTTGCGGCCTAAAGGCCGTGTAAAGCGTGAGAGTGCCTTCTTTGGCGGCTGCGTCTAACAACTTGGCATCGCGGTCGGGCTTGTCGTATTGCAACAGGTTAGGGCCTGCTGATGCGATGCTTGCGGACGAGGTTGGTGCGCCACTGCCCATTTGTGCCATGCTTGCAACAGGCATCGTGCACGCTAAAAAAAACACACAGCGCCAAAGAGACTGAGATTGAAAAGCCTTGAATTCGATACGATGAAAATTGATTTTCACAGTCTGTCTCCTTTTTTATAAATCAGACTTAGCGCATCCAATGTGCGCCAGCAAGCGTGATGGCAGCGCCCAACACAACGGCTGGAAAGAGCCACCAAGCAGGCACCTTGGCGCTGATGTCATTGACCGGATGTTCGTGAGTTGGGTTGCGTTGTGGATTTTGAACCCGCTTTGCGCCGTTTGTGTCGGTGGCAGATGTTTTTGGGTCTGAGGCTTCAATTGCATTGACCGCGTCAGAGGCCGAAGTGCTAGGTGCCATCTGATTTTGAAAAGCTTTGAAAAAATCGTCCGCCATTTTTTTGGCCACACTGTCGATGAGTCTCGACCCCACTTGCGCCAATTTGCCGCCAATTTGTGCTTTGGCTTCGTAGCGCAGTTCAGTGCCCTGTGCAATGTCTGTCAGCAGCACCGTGGCAGTCCCTTTGCCAAACCCTACGGCGCCGCCTTGTCCTTCAAACTGCATCACGCATGACTCAGGGATTTTGGCTTCTGCTATTTTGAGAGAGCCTTGAAACCGAGCCTTCAAGGGGCCAATGGCTGTTTTGATAATGACCCGAAATTCTTCTGGCGAAATGCGCTCGACAGACTCGCATCCAGGCAAGCAGGCCTTTAAAACTTCAGGGTCGTTTAACCCATCCCATACCTTTTGACGTGCTGCTGCAATTTGTTGTTGACCCAGTATTTCCATGATGCTTTTGACTTTCGCTTAAGAGTAAAGGGACCTGCTCAATGGGCTTTTTTCTTCATAGCCGCCGATGTGTTCACCATGGAATGTAAGCTGCGTGCGTAATCGATGGCACCTTGCTCGTCCATGCGAGGCGCGACGCGCAAATATTCTTTCAAGCCCAAAATGGCAGGGCGAGGGCGGCTTAAGAGCGTGTCGCAAAAGCGAGTGACCTCGGCCTGGAGTTGAGCCTGCGGCACCACATTACTCACAATGCCATAAGACTGTGCTTGCGCTGCGCTGATGAAGTCGGTGGAGTAAGCCATGTACAAAATGGCATTGCGGTTCATGCGGTCGTAAATGGCCGACATCACCATGGTGGGCATCACATTGTGCGCAATTTCAGGAATGTTGAAGGTGGCGGTGTCGCTGGCAAAAGACACATCGCACAATGCGGCAACGGCTGTTCCATAGCCCATGCACTTGCCTTCAATGATGCCAATCACAGGCACCAAGCAGCTGCGCAAGGCTTTGTAGCTGCCAAAGATCGAATCGTATTCGGAGCGGCGTGAATAGGCTTCGGGTGAAGGTGGGAAATCGGCGTCGCGAACACGCCCTGTGCAAAAGTCTGGCCCCACACTGTCTAACACCACGCAGTCGGATGTTTCATGCGCATTTAGAATTGCTTCAGAGAGAGCGGCTGCCATGCTGTCAGACACGCCATTGCCTTCGGCCCGATTGAACGTGATGCGCAAAATGCGGCCGTCTTGTTGAATTTTGATTTGATCGCTCATGCGTGGCTCCAGGATGGGTTTTGAAAAAAGTGCCGCATCAAGGCAGCGTTAAATGACTGGGGTTGATCGATGTTGGGCAGATGCCCCGCGTTGGCGATGATCTCCAACTTGGCGCCCGAAATGAGCGCCTGCATGCTTTGCATGGCGGCGGGCAAGGGGCCATCGTTTGCGCCCACCATGAGGGTGGTGGGCAGCTTGATCTGAGGTACTTGTTCTAAGTAATTCAGTCCTTGAATGGCGCGCGCGCAGCTCACAAAACCAGCCACTTGGGTGCTGGCAATGGTGTCTCTGAAGGCTTGGCCAATGGCCGCATGGGCCTCTAAAAATGGCACACCAAACCATCGTTCTGTGGTGCCGACGGCCAATGCTTGGCAGCCCTCTTTTTGAGCAGCTGCAATTCGATCGTTCCACACCTCCCCCATGGCGCTGGGCATGTCGGCCCTGCAATCGCACAAGACCAAGCTGAGCAATCGGTCCGAATGTTGAAGACCCAAGCCGACGCCACTCATGCCGCCCAAAGACAGGCCCACATAATGCGCTTTTTCGATTTGCAAACCGTCCAAAACTGCAACACTGTCGGCCACCAAATCATCCATGTCGCACGAAGCGGCATGACAATCTGACAGACCATGGCCGCGGGTGTCTGCGCAAACCACCCGCCAACCTGAAGCTGCCAACAAAGCCTGCTGAGCTTGCCACATCATGCTGGACGACAAAATGGAATGCGCCATCAAAATGACGGGTCCCTTTTCGGGGCCTTCGATGTGAACTGCAATTTGGCCGGCGGGCCCGTTCACTTTGAGTGTTTGACGTGAGGGGGTCATTTTCAGGTGCGCCTTAGGAAGTCAAGTTGGAGAGGGCCTTCGCTTCATTCAAAGCGGTCCATATAGCCTGCGGTGTCATGGGCAGATAATCAATTTTGGCACCCATCGGCAGCAAAGCGTCGTTGACCGCACTGGCAATGGCTGCGGGGCTTCCCAAATAGCCGGCTTCCCCCGAACCTTTCTGACCAAACTCTGTAAGCGGCGAGGGCGTGCAATGGTCGACGATGGTGATGGCTGGGACCTCGGCCGAGGAGGGCAACAAATAATCCATGAAGGTACCCGCCAACAACTGACCTTCTGGTGAGAAGGCAAACTTTTCCATCAGCGCGGCGCCCAAGCCATGGGCAATACCGCCATAGGTCATGCCGTGAACCACATCGGGGCTGATCATGACGCCGCAGTCGTGGCCGCAAACGTATTGACGCACCGTGACTTTGCAGGTGCCTGGGTCGATGCTGGCCAACACCACATGCGATTCGAAAGAATGGCAAGGGTACATTTGCACACGCCCGTCTTCAGTGGGCAGCTGGCCGCCTGTCGGTACTTCCCAAACAAACTTTTCCTGCAAGCCGGGCTCCATGCCTTCGGGCAGTTTGTGAAACTTGCGATGGGCCATTTCAACCAGCGCATCCCAACTGAGTTTGAGTTCAGGCTGAGTTTGCGATTGCACATGGCCGCCTTCATACACCAACTGTTCAATCGGTGTGTTCAGGTTGTGCGCGGCCAATTGAAGGAGTTTGTGTTTTATTTTTTTGGCGGCCCCCGCAGCAGCGCCGCCCAACATGATGGCCATGCGGCTGCCCACGGGGCTGTTAGATGGCAATGCGTTGAGAGAGTCTGCGTGCAAAACGCGAATGCTGTCGGGCTCGCGCTGAAGTACCTCACCGACCACCGTGGACACCAGTGTTTCGTGAGCTTGCCCTGAAGACGATGTGCCCATGAGGGCTGTGACTGCGCCCGATAAATCTACCCTGACCAAACACGAGTCCATCCACGTGGTTGTTTCGTTTTTGGGGTTGAAGAGGGGCTCAAAAGACGAGTTGCCGCCAGAAGGTTCTAGGCAGGTTGAAATGCCAATGCCAGCCAGTTGACCTTCGGCCCTCAAGCGATCGCGTTCTTTGACCAGTTCGTCATAGCCCGCTGTGTTCAGGGCCTTGGTCATCACGGCGTCGTAATCACCGGAGTCGTAGTGGGTGCCGCTGGGGATGAGGTAGGGAAACTCATCTTTGCCAATGAGGTTGATGCGGCGCAATTCAATGCGGTCCATGTTGAGAAAGCGCGACACTTTGTCGATGCCGGTTTCAATGGCGTAATTGGTGGGGGCTTGTCCAAATCCCCGCACAGCTTCCTGCGGTGTTTTGTTGGTCATGACCGCCATGGCATCGTATTCCACGCTTTGGATGCGGTAAGGGCCATTGATGGCGCCCACGGGTTTGCCCAGTTGAAGAGGGGAGCGACCCGAGTAGGCGCCAATGTCATCCACAGCTTTCATGCGCATGGACTGGATCACGCCATTGTTTTGAAAGCCCAGCGTGACGTCGAACACGCGGTCTGGGCCTTGCATGTCACCGCCGCGCATGTTTTCCAATCGGTCTTCCACCAAGCGGACAGGACGGCCTAATTTTTTGGCCAAATAGCCCACCAGCACAGAATGCTTCAAGCCCCTTTTGACACCATAGCTGCCCCCCACATCGACATCGAAGTGCACGCGCACAGCATTGCCCGACAAGCGCAAAGCCTTGGCCATTTGGTCCGGAAATTTGGGCATTTGGATGGAGGCCCAAACGTCCAAAATGCCCGTTGAATCTTGCCACTGACACGCCACGGCAAAGGTTTCAATAGGCACTGTGGCATTGCGTGCCCAACTGACGCGGTAAGACAAGGCGTGATCACATTTGGCAAAGTCTTCATCCACCGGACCCCAGACAAATTTGCGGTGAAAAATCACATTGGTGCCATGAGCGGGGTGCACCAAGGTGGCACCCGGTCGCAAAGCCTCGTCGGGATCTATCACGGCCGGCAAAGTTTCATAATCCACTTGCACCAACTCGGCTGCGTCCTCGGCCAATGCGCGGCTGTCGGCCACGACTGCAGCCACCCATTCGCCGGCATACCTCGTCACGTCGAATGCCAAGGGGTAGCGGGTCACTTGTGGCGCATCAACGCCTGGCAACATGGCATCAATGTGTTGCCGAAGTTCTTCGCCAGTCAGAACGGCGTGAACACCCTGCATGGCCAGTGCTTGCGTGGCATCGATGGCCTTGATTTTGGCGCTGGCATACGGTGACGCCACCAAGGCCACATGCAGCATGCCCGGCAGCTGGATGTCGGCGGCGTAGCGGCCTTTGCCCACCACAAAGCGCTTGTGCTCAACCGCTCTGCGGTGTTTGCCTATGAATCGAAAGGGGGCTTGGCGCATGGTCATTTGCCCTCGGGTTGTGTGGCGTACAGAACGGCGTCCACAATTTGTTGGTAACCGGTGCATCGGCAGATGTTGCTGCTGATAGCGTCTCTCACTTGCGCTTCGGTGGGGTGAGGATTGTCAGACACCAAAGCGTGGCAAGCCATGAGCATGCCGGGTGTGCAATAGCCGCATTGCAAGGCATGCTTTTCGCAAAAGGCGTCTTGAATGCGTGTCATGACGCCGCGCTCGTGCGCCAAGCCCTCCACGGTGGTCACAGTCATCTCGTCGGCTTGAACTGCAAACATGCAGCAAGATCGAACAGGTTCATCGTTGAGCATCACAGTACATGCGCCGCACACACCATGTTCGCAGCCGACATGGGTGCCTGTCAGGCCAAGATCGTCTCGTAAAAAGTCGACCAAGGTGGTGCGGGGCTCCACCCACCTTTGTTGGGTTGTGCCATTGACTTGGATGCAAATCGATTTTTTTTCGATGGAAGGCGTAGCGTTCATGATGTTGATTAACCCGTCAGGGAACAGGAGGTTTGGGCGTAGGCATCGAGCAAAGCCCGCGTTAACAAAACCTCTGCCAAATGTTTGCGATAAGCGCCAGTGGCATGCATGTCACTGCCAGGTTGGCTTTGTTGCGCGGCTTGATGGGCCACTTGCTTGGCCGTGTCTGGATTGATTGTTTGCCCCACGAGCTGTGATGCCAATTCGGGAAACGTCAGCGGCGTGCCATCCACACCGCCCAAGCCAAAGCTGATGCGCGTCACGCGACCATCTGTTTGCGTTTGAATTTGGCAAGCCGCAGAGGCCATGGCAAAGTCGCCTTTGCGAATAGCGGTTTCCTCAAAACAAGTGCCCACACGAGGGCCAGTCCACACCGGCCATTCAATGTCCGTCAAGGCTTCTGTTTCGCCCACAGCGGTGAACATGGGGCCCAAGAAAAAGTCGGCCGCCTTTAATTTCCGCAAGCCATCTTGGGAGGACGTTAAAGTGAACTCTGCTCCCAATACGGCGGCCACCAAAGCCAGCTCTGCAGAAGGGTCTGCGTGCACCAAGCTTCCGCCAACGGTGCCTCGGTTGCGTGTTTGCTCGTGGCCCACCCACTGGATACCTTGTTTGATGAGTGGCAAATGCGACGCCAATTGCGGGTGAAATTCCAAGTCACGTTGGCGCACGCCTGCGCCCAATTTGACTGAATGGCTGGAGACTTCGATATTTTTCAAGCTGTCCAAACGGTTGATGTCGACCAAGCAGGCAGGCCGAGCCAAGCGCATGGCCATCATGGGCACCAGGCTTTGTCCGCCCGCAATCAATTTGGCCTCGCCACCATGCTCATGCAATGCGGCCAGCGCATGCGACAGGCTTTCTGCCCGAATGTAATCAAAGGGTGCGGCTTTCATGCAAAGGTGTTCTTATAAAGTGGGTGAGTCGCTTTTGTTTTTTCTCATACGAAGCTCTTTAGCTTCAGTTCTGAGTTTCTACCCAATGGGTGGGCGATGCAAATCAGTTTTTTTCAACCGAGTAGATTAAAACTCACATCCAAGCGAGAAAATCAAAGCTTATGTAAGATGCGGGCATGAGAAAACTTCCACCCCTCAATGCCGTGCGTGCTTTTGAAGCTGCCGCACGCCACATCAGCTTTACCAAAGCCGCCAAAGAACTTTTTGTCACGCACGGGGCCGTCAGCAAACAAGTGGCCACTTTGGAGGCTTGGCTGGGCTGCACTTTGTTCAACCGTGCCCAATCTCAACTCAGTCTGACGGATGCGGGTCGCACATTTTTGACGGCTGTGACGCCAGCGCTCGACCGCATTGCCGTGACCGCCATTCAACTGCAAGAACAAACCGAGCCTACCGCGCTTCGAATCAGTGCGCCACCCACTTTCACCATGCGTTGGCTCATTCCCCGTATTTCGGCATTTCAAAGAAGGCGTGGCGCGGTGGAAGTCAAACTGACCACCTCCACGTCGCCCGTTAATTTTGAAGAGCGCCTTTATGACGTGGCCATCCGCGGCTCGCACCAGCCTGTTACTGGCATGTTGTCGGTTCCCTTCATGACAGAGACCATTGTGCCCATTTGTCACCCCGATTTGCTGGAGGACGGTCATTTGACGCATCCTTCCAGCTTGTCAGAACACACTTTAATCAGCTACGACACCGAGCCCATGGCTTGGTCAGAATGGTTGCCCAAAGCAGGTCAAGCTGACTTGCGTGTATCTCAAGGGCTGCAATTTGAGCAAATGTACTTCGCCCTGCAGGCTGCCGCAGAGGGATTGGGCGTGGTGCTGGTGCCTTTGTTTTTGGTGGCCGATGACATCATTGCAGGCCGGCTTTGCGCACCTTTTGGTTTGTTGGGGGCCAGGCAGCGACGCTATTACGCCAATGCGCCCATCGCTTCCCAAGAAAGCTCGGTCATTCAAGGATTCTGCGAATGGCTGGTCAAAGAGGGGGAAGACACTGAGAAGTCAATTGACCAGTTGTCCGCAGCCATGGGTTGGACTTCGAATGCGGCAAAACCAATGTGAGGTTTTCTCGGGTTCCGTCAGATGCAAAGCAGATACAAAAAAGGCATCATCTCGCATTCACTGGAATTTAAACTCATGAGTCAAATGAACACCGGCTACCCTGACCTGCACGACCACATCGAAACTTTGAAACAACGCGGGTTGTTGCAAATTGTCGATCGCCCCATCGACAAAGATTCCGAATTGCATCCCTTGGTTCGATGGCAATTTGTGGGTGGCATGGACGAAGCTGAGCGCAAGGCGTTTTTGTTTACCAACATCGTCAACGCCAAAGGCCGCAAGTACAGCATCCCGGTGGTGGTGGGCGCTTTGGCCGCCAACCGCGAAATCTACAGCGTGGGCATGGGGTCTTCGGTGCAAGACATTCAAGCCCGTTGGGACCATGCCATTGCCAATCCCATCGCGCCGACCTTGGTGACCAAAGCAGAATGCCAAGAAGTGATTCATGAGGGCGCCGATTTGCTGGGTGAGGGCAATGGACTGGACATGTTGCCCATTCCTATTTCTACCCCAGGCTTTGACAGTGCACCCACCCTGACGGCCACCAATGTGATCACCGTCGACCCCGAAACAGGCGTGCAAAACATGGGCACTTACCGTTGCGCCTTGAAAGCCCCCGATCGGATGGTGGTTCGCATGGCCACACGCGTGGGCGGTGCTGGCGGTTATCTTCACTACCAAGCTTGGAAAAAAGCTGGCCACAAAACCATGCCATGTGCGGTGGTGTTGGGATGCCCTCCCTTTGTGGCTTTCATGGGCCCCCAAAAGCTGCCCATCGGCATGGACGAATTCGATGTAGCGGGTGGCTTGGCCGGCGCGCCCATTCAAGTGGTGAAAGCGCACAGCCTTGATTTGCGTGTGCCTGCACAAGCCGAAATTGTGATTGAAGGGCAAATCGATTTGGACATGTTAGAGCCTGAAGCGCCTTTTGGTGAGTCGCATGGCCACGTGGCTTTGGAAGAGTTCAACTTGCCAATGAGAATCACGGCCATTACCCATCGCTTCAAGCCTGTCATACCTTCTTACATCAGCCAAGTGGCCCCCAGTGAGTCGAGTGTCATCAAGCGAGTGGCCTATGAGCCTTTGTTTTTGGCGCACCTTCGCACGTCCCTTGGCATTCGGGGGGTGAAAAAAGTTTCATTGCACGAGCCGCTCACAGGTTTGTTGCGCGTCACCATCGTGACCTTTGAAAAGTCAACTCCTAAAACAGAAATTTGGCGAGCCTTGTATGGTGCTGCTTTCTTCAAGGGTGATTGCGGCAAAATTGTGATCGCAGTCAACGAGGACATCGACCCAGACAATGCCGACGCCTTGCTTTGGGCCATGGCCTATCGCATGAACCCCACCGCCGATGTGCGCACGCTCGACCACCGCGGCCAAGGCCATGGCCCTAAGCGCGAAAACGATGGCGAAGAAGACTCTACGCTCTTGATGGACGCCACCATGAAGGGTGATATGCCGCCTTTGGCTTTGCCCACACAGCCCTACATGGAGCGCTCAAAGGCCATTTGGGAAGAAATGGGTCTGCCCAAATTACGCCCGCAAGCGCCTTGGTTCGGCTATTCTCTGGGCGATTGGTTGCCTCAATGGGATGCTGCGGCAGAACGCGCTGCCACAGGCCGCTATTTGGAAAATGGTGAAATTAGCCTCAAGCAACAACGCAACGATGTGAAGGCTGAATCAAAATTCAGACCCGACGAAGTCTAAAAAATACAAGGTCATCTGCATGAGCACTTCAAGTCATTCCGCCGTACCCAAAAGGTTGATCGTGGGCATCAGCGGCGCCTCGGGCATTGTGTATGGCGTGAGAATTTTGCAGGTCTTGCAGCACTCTGGCATTGAAACCCATTTGGTCATGAGCGACTCCGCACGCATGACCTTGGCCACTGAGTTGGACATGAGTCTGAAAGAAGTGGAGGCCTTGGCCACCGAAGTTCACAATGCCAAAAACATTGGTGCCAGTATTTCTTCGGGTTCTTTCAAAACCATGGGCATGGTGGTGGCGCCTTGCTCCATCAAATCGCTTTCCGAAATTGCCTATGGCCTCACCAGTGGTTTGTTGTCGCGCGCGGCCGATGTGGTTTTGAAAGAGCGTCGTAAATTGGTTTTGTTGGTGCGCGAAACGCCTTTGCACAACGGTCATTTGCGAACCATGCTGCAGGCTTCAGAAAATGGCGCCATCCTGATGCCGCCTGTGCCGGCTCTCTACGCACGGCCCAACTCCATTGACGACATGGTGAACCACACCGTGGGACGCTGCCTTGATCTGTTTGACATCGAAACCGACTTGGTCAAGCGCTGGGCCGGCATGGGTCAAGCTTGATTGATTTAACTGTCCAAATCGATCACCACAACAAAGGATTCATGATGCAGACTTTGTTCGTTTATTACAAATTACCCGTCAGCGAGCACGATGCATGGCGTCCTCGCGTCGAAGCCTTTCAAAATGAACTGAAGCAAAAGTGGTCGGGCCTCAGTACAGAGTTAATGCAAAGACCGGAAGCCACGTCAGAGGGCATTGAAACCTGGATGGAAATCTACAGACACACTGAAGGCGTGACGCAACACATGATGGACAGCATTGCTGCATCGGCTGTGGCGCATCAATTGCCTCCTAAAAGAATGTCTGAGTTTTTCATTCCCTTGAGATAAAAAACAATCCGATTCACCTGTCTTTTTGAGGAGCACAAAGATGACAGAACCCACGCATTCAAAGAAGTCCACCGACAACAGTCCTGCCGAACATCAACTTGACTCGAAGGTTCAAGATCAACCGCGCCTTGCACGACGAGGCTTTCTCAGTGGTGTCTTGGCTTCTGGTGCCGCAGCGGCCAGCACAGCAGCCTCCTTGGTCGCCAATCCAGCGCAAGCTGCAGAACCTGCGAAACCCTCTGTTTTACCGCCCTCGGCCAAAGGTGCTTTGGCCGAAACCGGTTTGCCGCCCGATTTGGGTCATGGTCATGGCGCTGGCATGCCAGGCTCAGACTTCATGGTCGATGTGATCAAGTCGCTTGACATTAAATACTTACCGTCCAACTGTGCGTCTAGTTTCAGGGCCTTGCACGAATCGCTCATTGATTATGGCGGCAACACCAAGCCCGAGTTTTTAACCTGCATGCACGAAGAGTCTGCCGTGGCCATGGGTCATGGTTACTTCAAAGCCTGCGGCAAACCCCTGCTCACACTTTGCCACGGCACCGTCGGATTGCAGCACGCTTCCATGGCCATCTACAACGCGTGGTGCGATCGAGTGCCTGTGATTGTGGTGGGTGGCAACGATCTTGACGCAGCTTACCGGCCCCCAGGCGTGCCCACATTCCATGCCGCGCAAGACATCAATGCCATGGTCCGCGACTACACTAAGTGGGACGACACCCCCGTGTCTTTGCAGCACTTTTCGCAGTCTTTTGTGCGCGCCTACAAAATAGCCATGACGCCGCCTTATGGCCCTGTGGCCATTTCACTCGATGCCGCATTGCAAATGGCACCCGTGCATTTGCACGAAGGCAAAATGCCTTACATCCCCAAATACATTCCCACATCGCCGCCCCAAGGCGACTCAGGCGCGGTCAAAGAAGCCGCCAAGATGTTGGTCAATGCCACCAACCCTGTCATTGTGGCGGACCGTGCTGCCAGAACGCCTGAAGGGGTTGGCCTGCTGGTTCAATTGGCGGAGTTGTTGCAAGCCAAGGTGGTTGATCAGGGAAGTCGCATGAACTTTCCCAGAACCCATTACCTGACTGCGCCGGCCACGGCCATCGCCAATGCCGATGTCATCATTGGCTTGGAACTGTCCGACTTTTGGGCCACGGTCAATGCCTACACCGACAACAACAGCAACGATGGCCACGGCACCAATGCATCCCGCATCAAGCCGCAAACCAAGTTGATCAGCATCAACTCGGTCGACCTCAATACCAAATCAAATTACCAAGACTTTCAACGCTTTCAAGTCGTGGATGTGCAAATGGCCGCCGATGCGCAAACCACCTTGCCCTCCTTGATCGAGGCGGTTCGTTCTGCCTTGCCCAATGACAAGAAGGAGGCCATTGCGAAACGCGGTGAACTGCAACGCAAGGCTTACGAGGAAGACATTGTTCGGACCAAAACGGCCGCAGCCTTGGGTTGGAATGAAAGCCCCATTAGCACCGCACGCTTGGTGATGGAAACCTTTGCAGCCGTTAAAAATGAAGACTGGTCTTTGGTGGCTTCTGAGGGCAATGTGAGCAACTGGCCGAATCGTTTGTGGCCCATGGAAAAGCACCATCATTGGTTGGGCAGATCGGGGGGCTATGGCGTGGGTTATGGCGCGCCAGCCTCGGTAGGGGCCGCATTGGCCAACCGCGATCTGGGTCGTTTCTCTGTGAGCATTCAATCCGACGGCGATTTGATGTTTGCGCCAGGTGTTCTTTGGACTGCTGCCAAACACAAAATCCCATTGCTGTCTGTGATGCACAACAACCGGGGCTATCACCAAGAGGTGATGCACATCCAACGCTTGGCCAATTTCCGCAATCGCAAAGTGAACTTGGAGGGCGACATGGGCCCCGTGGGCACCAGCATTGAAAATCCCGACATTCAATACCACGAGCTTGCAAGGTCGATGGGCTGGTGGGCCAAAGGGCCCATCAAAGATCCGGCCCAATTGGCTTCGGCCTTGAAGGAAGCCGTGGCGGTGGTGAAGTCTGGCCACCCAGCATTGTTAAACGTATGGACTCAACCTCGTTGATGAAGGAGTCACACATGAAAAACACTTCAAAAATTTCCAGATTCAATGCGGCGCTGTTGCTGTCGGTCATGGTCTGTTTGTCCTTACCGGTGATGGCCCAAACCTCGGCACCTTCCGTCGAGAAAGGCAAACAAGCTTTTGTCAAAAATGGTTGCTGGGGTTGCCATGGTTTTGTGGGGCAGGGCGGCCTGGCCGGACCCAAGTTGGCGCCCGAGCCCAAGCCCATTGAATACATCCAGGCCTTTGTGAGACATACTCAGGGGCCAATGCCTCCCTACAGCGAGAAAATTTTGTCGAACCAAGACCTGATTGACATTCATGCCTATTTGAAGTCAATTCCCAAGGGACCTGACTACAAATCCATTCCGCTGCTGAACTAATTTAAAGCCAAGCAAATTCCCATGCAGCAAGACATCTTGATCAACTGGTCACCCCAAGAAACCCGCGTTGCGGTGGTGGAGCAGGGGGCTGTTCAAGAGCTGCATGTGGAGCGTTCTTTAGAGCGTGGATTGGTCAGCAACATTTACTTGGGCAAAGTGGCCCGTGTGTTGCCCGGCATGCAGTCGGCTTTCATTGACATCGGCCTTGAGCGTGCCGCTTTCTTGCATGTGGCCGATGTGTGGCACAGGCAACCTGAGGGGGAACCGCCTCAAGTAGCGCGCAGCACCCAGCCTCTGATTCCCATCGAGAAGCAAGTGTTTGAGGGCCAGGCCTTGATGGTCCAAGTCATCAAAGATCCCATTGGCACCAAAGGGGCTCGGCTGTCTACTCAAATCAGCATTGCAGGCAGACATCTGGTTTTCTTGCCGCAAGACGATCACATTGGGGTGTCGCAAAAAATTCCGACGGAACAACGCGATGCTTTGCGCCAGCGTCTGCAAGGCTTGGTGGGAGAACAGGGTGGAGGTTTTATCCTGAGAACCAATGCCGAGGATTCCAGTGATGCCGAATTGGGCGAGGACATCGCCTATCTTCGCAAAACATGGGCGCGCATCAAAGAAGCCTCTGTGCGTTTGCCGGCCCCATCTTTGTTGCACCAAGACCTCACCTTGTTACAACGTGTGCTGCGTGATTTGGTCAGTGAAGCTACCGGCACCATTCGAATTGATTCCAAAGAGCAGTTTGAAAATCTGATGGTTTTTGCCAATGAGTTTATGCCGGCATCGGCTGCCCGTTTGCAACTCTACAAAGGTGAGCGACCTATTTTTGACCTTTATGCCATTGACCAAGAAGTGGCCAAAGCATTGGGGCGCAGGGTTGAATTAAAGTCAGGCGGCTACCTCATCATTGACCAAACCGAAGCACTCACCACTGTGGATGTCAACACGGGCGGTTATGTCGGCGCGCGCAATTTTGACGACACCATTTTCAAAACCAATCTAGAAGCCGCGCATGCCATTGCGCGTCAATTGCGTTTGCGCAATTTGGGTGGCATTGTGATTGTTGATTTCATTGACATGGCGCGGGAAGAACATCAAACCGCGGTGCTCGAAGAGCTAAAGAAACAATTGGCCCGAGACCGCGTGAAAACATCTGCAGGTGGATTTTCCCAACTGGGCTTGTTAGAAATGACGCGCAAAAGAACGCGCGAGTCTTTGTCTCACATGCTGTGCGAGCCGTGCCCATCCTGTGAAGGCAAGGGCACCGTTAAAACCACACGCACCGTGGTTTACGATATTTTGCGAGAAATATTGCGTGAAGCCAGGCAGTTCAATCCCAAGGAATTCAGGGTGGTGGCCGCGCCTGGTGTGATTGAGCTGTTGCTTGACGAAGAAAGCCAACACTTGGCAGAGTTGTCGCACTTCATTGGCAAACCGGTGTCTTTGCAAAGTGAATCTGCCATGGGCCAAGAGCATTACGACATTGTGTTGCTCTAAAACACTCAAGGTGTCTGGGTGGGCAGCCTAGATCACTTCCACTTTGTGATGAAGATGGGCGTATACCCCACCCAAAGCCAACAAATCTGCGTGCCGACCTTGTTCCACAATGTTGCCGTGCTGCATGACCACCACCTGATCGGCGTGCTCTATGGTGGACAAGCGATGCGCAATGATCAAGGTGGTGCGGCCCTTCATGAGAGTTTGCAAAGCCTCTTGAACCAGACGCTCTGATTCGTTGTCCAGTGCCGAGGTGGCTTCGTCCAAAATAAGGATGGGCGCATCTTTGTACAGGGCCCGTGCAATGGCCAAGCGTTGCCTTTGGCCGCCAGAGAGTTGGGTTGCGTTGTGGCCCAAGAGTGTGTTCAGTCCTTGTGGCAAGGTCTGAATGTGCGCTGCCAAATTGGCGGCTTCCAAGCACTGTGTCACCCGTTCAATGTCAATCGTTTTGCCCAAAGCCACATTGGCTGACACAGTGTCATTGAGCATGACCACATCCTGACTGACCATGGCAAACTGAGCACGAAGTTGTTGCAAAGACCATTGCTCGATAGGCTTGCCCCAAATACGGATGCTGCCGGCTTGGGGCAACACAAAGCGGGGCAGCAAATTGACCAAGGTGGTTTTGCCAGAGCCGGACGGACCGACAAATGCAATGGTTTCGCCCGCAGCAATGGTCAAACTCAATTGGTCTAGCGCGGGGGGTAAGTTGGTTTCGTATTGCACCGACACCTGATGGAACTCAATCCCTTTGTCATGGGCCAATTCAGGGGCATCGGGATGGCTCGAGTCGCCTTCCTTTTCAAGGGCCACATCCTCTAACAAATCAAGGCCGCGTTCGAGTGCAGCCAAACCGCGTGTGATGGGTGTGGCAATGTCGGCCAAGCGTTTGATGGGTGACACCAACATGAGCATGGCGGTGATGAACGCCACAAAACCGCCCACCGTAGCACCTTGTGTTCCGGTTCTGCTTTGAATCAAGGCCACCACCAAGACGGCCGACAAGGCAAACGCCGCCATCAGTTGGGTCAGGGGCGACATGGCAGCAGCAGCAATGCTTGATTTGAGTCCTAAGCTTCTAAGGCCTTGGCTTAAGGATTGAAATCTTTGGTGTTGGCCCTGTTGTGCATCGTGCAAACGAATGACGCGGTGGGCCAGCACATTTTCTTCCACCACATATGCCAAATCATCGGTGGCCTTTTGACTTTGGCGAGTGAGTGCATAAAGTCGCTTGGAGAGTATTTTCATGATCCAAGCTGAGCCTGGTACCACTAAAAAAACCAGCAGTGTGAGCTTCCAATTGAGGAACAGTAAATAGCCAATGAGCGCCAACAGCGTGAAGCCATCTCGAGACAAGCCCAACAGCGCACTGATCAGTTGCGTCGCGCCGGTTTGAACTTCATACACCAAGGTGTTGGACAGGGTGCTGGCCGATTGTTTGGAAAAAACCGACATTTCGGCGTGCATGAGCCTTTGAAACAGAGCGTCTCTAAGCGCTTGCATGCCATCGTTGGCAATGCGTGCCAAGGCATATTGGGATAAAAAGAAGGCCAAACCCCTGACCACAAAAATGCCGACGACTGCGGCGGGAACCATCCAGAGCGGCAAAGATTTTTCGGAAAAACCTTCGTCTAACAAAGGTTTGAACAGAGCTGGGATCAGCGGTTCGGTCAGGGCGGCCACCACTGTGGCCATGATGGCCAAAACCCATGCGGCTTTGTATTTGCCAAAAAAAGGCCACAGACGAAACATCCTTTGAAAGAAGGGCTTCTCCTTTGAGGCGCTCTTTTGCTGGCTTTCTGCGGGGGTTTGTGTCATCGAATTGATTTTACTGCGTGTCACAATGCTAAATTAATGGCGTTTTGACAAACTTTTCCTATGAACCTGACCTTCAAACTGTCCTTATTCGGTGTGTTCAAGCGATTTTTTTGCGCAGGCAGCCTCTTGTTTTTGCTGCAAGCCCTTGTGGCCACAGCCCAGTTCAAAGTGGATGTGTCGGGCGTTGGCCTCACCCAAGTGCCCATTGCCATTGCCACTTTCAAAGGCGAAGAATCTGCCCCTCAAAAAACCTCAGCCATTGTGGCGGCCGATTTGGAAAGAAGTGGCCAGTTCAGGCTTATCTCTGCAGGTGCAGCGGCACTCGACGAACTGTCGCGCCCTGACATGCCTGCACTCAGACAAAAAAGTGCAGACGCTTTGTTGGCCGGCAGTGCAACACGATTGGCCGATGGACGTTATGACATGCGTGCCAAGTTGTGGGACGTGGTGACAGGTTTAGAGCGCAATGAGTTTCGAGAAACCGTTGCTGCAGCCGACTTGCGCTTGTCTGCCCACCGCATGGCCGATTGGGTCTATGAATCGCTGACTGGCGACAAAGGCGTTTTTGCCACACGCATCGCATACATCACCAAAACAGCTGGCAAGTACAGCCTCTGGATAGCCGACTCAGATGGTGAAAATGCCCAATCGGCACTGAGCAGTGCAGAACCCATCATCTCGCCCACCTGGTCGCCCAAAGGCAATCAATTGGCTTATGTGTCTTTTGAATCGCGTAAACCTGTGATTTATGTTCATGAATTGGCCACTGGCAAACGCAGAGTGATTGCCAATTTCAAGGGCTCCAACAGCTCGCCTGCTTGGACCCCTGATGGTCGCAGTTTGGTGGCCACTTTGAGCCGTGACGGAGGCTCACAGTTGTTTCAAATTGATGTCACGACCGGAGAGCTAAAGCGTCTGACCAACACGGCCGGCATCGATACCGAGCCCACATTGACGCCTGACGGATCTAAACTGTATTTTGTGTCTGACCGTGGTGGCAGCCCGCAAATTTACAAGATGAGTGCCTCCGGCGGCGGCGTAGAGCGTGTCACATTTTCAGGAAGCTACAATATCTCACCAGCTTTGAGCCCGGATGGCCGTTGGCTGACCTACATTAGCCGTGTGGGCGGTCAATTCAAAGTGCAAGTGATGAATTTGAGCACGGGTCAAGTCAGTGCCATCACAGACACCACCGCCGATGAGCGGCCCAGCTTTGCCCCCAACAGCAAACTCATTGTTTACGCCACCGTTCTACAAGGCCGAGAAGCCCTCATGACCACCACCCTGGACGGTAAAATCAAAGCCAAATTGTCTGGCCAAAGTGGGGACATTCGCGAACCTGCTTGGGGCCCTTACCGTTAATTTTTTCTTTATTGGAGTTTCTTATGATCAAACGTTTTTACGCGGTGTTGGCATTGACTGTCTTGCTTTCTGCATGTTCATCGGGCGTCAAGCTCAATGACGTGCCTGTTGAAGACAAGACGGGCTCTAGTGCTGTTTCCGCAGTTGCGCCTGCAGCTGCACCTCAAGCCGAAAGCACCATCGCACCTGTGATTACGAGCAAAGCGGGCACCATGGGCGTGGCCCCTGCCGGTTTGAACGTGGTGTTTTTTGATTACGATAGCTTCACCCTCAAGCCCGAAGCCAGTGCTGTGCTAGAGCGCAACGCCGCACACTTGCAAGCCAACAAGCAATTCAAAGTGCAGCTTGAAGGCCACACCGACGAGCGCGGTGGCCGTGAGTACAACATTGCTTTGGGTCAAAAACGTGCTGAAACAGTGCGCCGTGCTTTGACCTTGTTGGGCGTGAGCGATGCTCAATTGGAGGCGGTGAGCTTTGGTGAAGAAAAGCCTGCTGTGAATGGCGCTGACGAAGCCGCCTATGCCAAAAATCGTCGCGTTGAAATCAAATACTGATTGACATTCAAACAACCGGACTCGGACCATGCTTCATCGCTTCAAATTTGTTCTGGCTTTTGCGCTCATGGGCTTGGGCGGCATCTCACAAGCCGCTTTGTTTGAAGACGATGATGCCCGTCGGGCTATTTTGGAATTGCGACAAAAACTCGATTTAACCAACAAAAATTTTGAAGCCTCACAACAAAATTTCAAATTGCAGCTTGAAGAAAATTCGGTCAATCAGGTCGCCACGCGCAGAGCATTGCTCGACCTTCAAAATCAAATTGAATCACTCAAGTCCGAGCTTTCGGTCCTGCGGGGCGCCAATGAGCAACTGCTGCGTGAGCTGGCCAATTTGCAAATCAAACAAAAGGACATTCTGCAAAGCGTCGACACCCGACTCACCAAATTTGAGCCTGTCAGTGTGGTAATGGACGGCCTGAGTTTTCAAGCCGAACCTGCAGAGAAAAAAGAGTTTGATGCCGCCCTCATCGTTTTTCGTTCAGGCGATTTTGCGGGGGCGCAAGCCAGCTTGCTTAACTTTCTGCGCAGATACCCCACCAGCGGCTATGCCTCTTCCTCGCTCTTTTGGATCGGCAACGCGCAATACGCCTCCAAGGATTACAAAGAGTCGATCATCAATTTTCGAAAGCTTCTGAGCATTGCCCCTCAACATGCCAGGGCAGCCGAGGCCATGTTGGCCATCTCCAATTGTTTGGTGGAGTTAAAGGATCTGAAGGGGGCCAAGAAAACCATGGAAGAGTTGATCAGTGCTTATCCTGCCAGTGAGGCGGCTCAAACGGCCAAAGAGCGCATGGCGCGGATGCGTTAATCCGCATCGTCGATCGATTGAAGGCCAGCCATGGACGCCACTCAACTGCTTGAGCTTCAATGGCAAGTGCTTGGCAGCGCAGGGCTTGTTTCTTTGCTCTTCGGTATTGTCTTGCACCGTTCTCATTTTTGCACCATGGGCGCAGTCAGTGATGCCGTGATCATGGGTAACTTTGAGAGATTGCGCCAATGGGCCTTGGCCTTGGCCGTGGCCATGCTTATTTTTGGGGTCTTGTGTTTTGCAGGGCTCATTTCGCCGCTCCAATCTATCTACGCCACAGACACCGCTTATTGGCTTTCCGCTTGCGTGGGTGGTTTGTTGTTTGGCTGGGGCATGGTTTGGTCATCAGGGTGCGGCTCTAAGTCTTTGGTTCGTTTTGGCGCTGGCAACTTAAAATCTTTGGTGGTCTTGCTGGTCATGGGGTGCGCGGCCCTGATCACCCTCAAAGGCGCTTTGGCCCTGCCACGCGTGAATGTGTTTGAAGCAGTCAACGCGCCTGTTCCTGGCGGGCTGTTTGCAGGTCAATGGTTGGCTTCATCCTTCAACATCACCCTTGAGCAAGGCTCAATGGTGGCCGCACTATTGGCGGCCATGTTGCTTGGCATTTGGGCTTTCAAAGACCGGTCTTTCAGAACTTCACACAACGTCACCACGGCATGCTTGGTGGGCGCATTGGTGGGTGCCATGTGGTGGGTCTCGGGCGTGCTGGGCCATGGGCTTGAGCATCCCGAAACCCTTGAAGAATTCTTTGTGGCCACCAGCAGTCGAAAAATGGAAGCCTTAAGCTTGACGGCGCCCATGGCTTTGGGCTTGGATGCTTTGATGTACTTGAGTGATGGCACCAAACGCTTCACCATTGGCATGGTGAGTGTGTTGGGCATTTGCGTGGGGGCTTTCTTGAGCGCCAAACAACAGGGCACTTTCAAATTGGAAGGCTTCTCCAATGTGTCGGACCTGGTTCGCCATCTGGTGGGAGCCAGCCTCATGGGGGTGGGCGCCGTCATGGCCATGGGTTGCTCCATTGGTCAAGGCTTGTCTGGTTTGTCGACCTTGAATGTGGTGAGTTTGGCCGCCACTTTGTCGATTTTGGCGGGCGCTTATTTGGCCCTCATGAATGACTTGCGCTCCGCCTAACTTTTCAAATTTCAGTGCACGCTTTGCCTACACTTTCAGAACGTCGCTTTGGTGGCATGGCCAGACTTTATGGCATGGACGGGGCCGCTCGCATTGCCAGTGCGCATGTGCTCATTGTGGGCATTGGCGGGGTGGGTTCGTGGGTGGCAGAGTCCTTGGCACGAAGTGGGGTAGGGCAACTCACTTTGATTGACATGGACCATGTGTCGGAGTCCAACATCAACCGACAAATTCACGCATTGGAAAGCACCTTGGGTCAAGCCAAAGTCTTGGCCATGAAAGACCGCATTGCTCAAATCAACCCAGAATGTGTGGTGCGTGTGGTCGATGATTTTGTGACGCCCGAGAATTGGGTAAACACCATCGCCAGTCTTCAGGCCAATGGCCATTTGTCCAATGAAGTGGAGGTGATCATTGACGCTTGTGATCAAGTCAAAGCCAAGGTGACCATGGCGCAATGGGCATTACTGCATCACAAGTATTTGGTGAGCTTGGGTGCCGCAGGGGGGAAGCGAGAAGCGCACAGGGTGGAGCAAGCCGACCTGTCTCAAGTCACGCACGACCCTTTGTTGGCTCAGCTTCGCTATCGTTTGCGCAAAGAGCATGGTGCGCCCAAAGAAGGTAAAAAAATAGGCATTCAATGCGTCTTCAGTCGAGAAAATGTAGCCCCGCCCGACCCCTCATGTCAGATCGAAGGTGATGGCAGTTTGAACTGCCATGGCTACGGCTCGGTCGTGACAGTGACGGCCACATTTGGCATGGTGGCTGCGTCCATGGCCTTGAATTTTCTTGCCCAAGGCTTGATAAAGACAAAAAAATGACGCTATAATTTAAGGCTTGAGTAGATGGGTCGGTAGCTCAGTCGGTAGAGCAGCGGACTTTTAATCCGTTGGTCGCGAGTTCGAATCTCGCCCGACCCACCAAATACTCAAACCCCTTTAAAAGCCCACAATGCGAAAGTGTTGTGGGTTTTTTTCTGGGCGAATTGAAAGGGAACGTTCAAAGTTAAAAAAGTAAAAGTTATTGCTCAAAATTAAGGGCTTCCAATTCCTCAGACCATGTGAGCCATTGGGCCTCAAGGCTTTCAAGCTCGGCGTTGACCGCTTTAAGTTGTTTTCCCAAATCTGCAATCTCGGAGGGTGTCAAGGGGGTGCTGAGCTTGGTTTCCAATTCGGCTTTTTGTGATTGGAGTTGTGCCAATTTTTGATCCGCTTGCTCAATTGATTTTTTCAAGGGCTTGGCCACTGCAGACTTTTGCTGCCTGTTCAAGGCGTCTTGCTTCTTTTGTTCAGCGGATCGATTGGGTGCGGCCACCACGGGTTTGGCCAATACCACCTCGGGTGCCGATCTGACGGCCAAGTTGGCAGAAGCTTCGTTGGCTTTGGCTTCTTCTCGAAGTCGCTTGGACTCGTCCAACAAATAGCGTTGGTAATCATCCAAGTCGCCATCAAAGGGCTTGATTTCGCCGCGGCCGACCAACCAAAACTCATCGCAAACAGCTCTGAGCAATGCGCGGTCGTGGCTGACCAACATGACGGTCCCCTCGAACTCATTCAAGGCCATCGACAAAGCCTCGCGGGTGGCCAAATCCAAATGGTTGGTGGGTTCGTCAAGCAGCAAGAGGTTAGGGCGTTGCCACACAATCATGGCCAACACCAACCGCGCTTTTTCGCCACCACTCATGGAACCCACGCTTTGCTTGACCATGTCACCATTGAAGTTAAAGGTGCCCAAAAAGTTACGCAGGTCTTGTTCTCTTGAAGATTGCCCTGGACTTGCGCCAAGCTCTTTGACCAAGCGAATCATGTGTTCCAAGGGGTTGTCTGCTGGGTGCAATACGTCCAGCTCTTGCTGCGCAAAGTAACCAATGTTCAAGCCCTTGCCTTCTGTGATTTCACCCGACAAGCCCTTGATGCTGCGCGCGATGGTTTTGACCAAGGTGGACTTGCCTTGACCGTTGGCACCCAAAATACCAATGCGCTGACCCGCCAACACAGACTTGTTGACATCTCTCACAATCACTTTTGAAGCGCCGTCTAAGGTGTAGCCTAAGTCTGCATTGGAGATGGCCAACATGGGGTTGGGCAGATTGACAGGTTCTTTAAATTCAAACGTGAAATCGGCATCGGCCAACACCGGTGCAATTTTCTCCATGCGCTCCAGGGCCTTGACTCGGCTTTGGGCTTGCTTGGCCTTGCTGGCCTTGGCTTTGAATCGGTCAATGAACTTTTGCAGATGCGCTATTTTGTCTTGTTGCTTAGAGAACGATGCTTGCTGCAATTCAAGTTGTTGTGAGCGCAATGTTTCAAAGGCGCTGTAGTTGCCGCCATAGCGGTTCAGTTTGGCATGGTCGATGTGCAGCGTGACGTCGGTCACGGCATCCAAGAATTCGCGGTCATGGCTGATCACAATCATGGTGCCGCTGTAGCGCTTGAGCCATGCTTCCAACCAGACCAAGGCGTCCAAGTCCAAGTGATTGGTGGGCTCGTCCAAAATGAGCAAGTCAGAGGGGCACATGAGTGCGCGTGCCAACTGCAAGCGCATGCGCCAGCCTCCCGAAAAACTGTTGACCGCTTGGTTCAATTCTGAGGATCTGAAACCCAAACCCAAGATGAGTGATTGGGCCCTGGGCACCGCGTCATGTTCTCCCGCATCGGCCAAATCAACGTGCGCATGGGCCATGGCCATGCCGTCTTCTGAAAGTTCAGCGGCATGCAAGGCTTCGCGCAGTTCGGCCAGTTTGGTATCGCCGCCCAATACAAAATCGGTGGCGCTTTCTTCGGTCTCGGGCATGTTCTGAGAAACTTGGGCCAAGCGCCATTGTTTGGGAATGGAGAAGTCGCCGGCGTCTTCGTGCAGTGTCCCATTGAACAATGCAAAGAGAGTGGACTTGCCGGCACCATTGCGCCCCACCAAACCCACTTTCTCGCTTGGGTTGATGGTGACCGACGCTGCATCGAGCAATACTTTAGCGCTGCGTCGCAGCGTGACGTTTTTGAGTTGAATCATGAATTACTTAAGACGGTTCATCAAAGCTTCGCGCGTGACCAATAAGACTTGATCTTCGCCGGCGCTTGTTTCTAACCAAACCGCTTCGAGGTTTGGAAAGGCTGTTTCGAAATGCGCTCTCTCATTGCCAATTTCCAAAACCAAGATGGCTTGGTCGTTCATGAAAACGGGCAGGTCTACCAAGAGTTGACGGACAAAGTCCATGCCATCGGCGCCGCCTGCCAAAGCCAATGGGGGTTCGGCTTGGTATTCTTCTGGCAAGGCGTTCATGCTGGCTTGGCAAACGTAGGGAGGGTTGCAAACGATGCAATCAAATCTTCCTTCTACGTGGCCTAAGCCATCACTTTGAAGGAGTTGAATTCTGTCTGCAAGTTGGTGTCGATCCACATTGATTTTGGCCACTGCCAAAGCCTCTGGAGAAATGTCGGCCGCCAGCACGGAGATGTCGGGGTAGGCCATGGCACAAATCACTGCCAAACTGCCATTGCCTGTGCACAGGTCTAAAAATGCGTGACTACTTTGAGACAGCCAAGCATCGAATGCACCCTCCACAATGAGCTCTGCAATAAAGCTTCTAGGCACGATGCTGCGCTCGTCTACATAAAAGGGAATGCCTTGAAGCCAAGCTTCTTGGGTGAGGTAAGCGGCTGGTTTGCGTGTTTGAATTCGCTTTTCTATCAACGCGAGGCAGGCAGTCTCATCCGCCGCCTTCACCTGCATGGTGTCAGTGACTTCAAGGTTGAGCGGCAATTTGAGTTGCCACAAAATGAGCCAGGTGGCTTCATCATGGGCATTTTGGGTGCCATGGCCATAAGCCACTTTGGCACGCGCGAGTTGATCTGCACCCTGTTGGATGAGTTGAGTGAGTTTCATGGCTTTAGCGCTGGGCGCCAGATTCAGCCAAGCAGGCCTGATTGAGTTTGACCAACACTTGTTTGTAGATGTCTTTGAGGGGGTCGAGATCGGCCAGCGCCACATGCTCGTCTATTTTGTGAATGGTGGCATTGGGTGGGCCAAGCTCGATGACTTCTGGACAAATTTGAGCAATGAATCGGCCATCGCTGGTACCCCCCGTGGTGGACAGTTCTGTGTTCAAACCTGTCACTTGCAAAATGGACTCTTGAACCATTTGGACCAAGGGTCCTGGCGTGGTTAAAAAGGGCAGCCCCCCCAATGTCCATTCGATGTCAAATTTCAGATGATGTTTGTGGAGGATGTCTGTGAGGCGCTGCTTCAAGCTGTCAGCGGATGACTCGGTACAAAAACGAAAGTTGAAATCTATCAGCAACTCACCAGGAATGACATTGAATGCACCGGTGCCTGCATGCAGGTTGCTGATCTGCCAACTGGTGGGTTGGAAAAATTCATTGCCATGGTCCCAAACGGTGGCGGCCAACTCTGCCAGGGCTGGGGCCGCTTTGTGAACCGGATTGTCGGCCAATTGGGGGTAAGCGATGTGCCCTTGAATACCAATGACTTTGAGCTTAGCGCTCAAGGAGCCGCGGCGTCCGTTTTTAATCATGTCGCCCGTGGCTTTGACGGAGGTGGGTTCGCCCACTATGCAAAAGTCTGGCGTCTGCTGACGTGATGTGAGCAGTTCACATACTTTGACCGTACCGTCCAGTGCAGGTCCCTCTTCGTCGCTGGTCAGCAAAAAGGCAATGCCCAAGGCCGGCTGAGGATGGTCTGCTAGAAATTCTTGAGTGGCCACCACCATGGCCGCCAACGAGGCCTTCATGTCGCAGGCACCACGGCCAAATAATTTCCCATCGCGGTGGGTGGGGGTGAAGGGATCGGAGGTCCACTTGGCCAAGGGGCCGGTGGGCACCACGTCGACGTGGCCTGCAAAAGCCAATGTTTTACCCGACGTTCCAGCCCGCTTGGCCCACAGGTTTTTCACCCTGAAATGGTCTGGGCCGCAATCAATTTCCTCACATTCAAAGCCCAAGGGGCTGAGGTGCGATTGAATCAATGCGGTACAACCGCCGTCCTCTGGTGTGACCGAGGGCATGGCAATGAGTTGTTCTGTCAGTCTTAGTGTGGCGCTCATGAGGGTTTGCCTGATCGAATAAATGTCGCAATGCGGTGGGCAGCTTCAAGGCACTCGGTGGTGTCTGCCACCAAGGCCATGCGCACCCGACCTTGGCCTGGATTGTGGCCTTGTGCTTCGCGGGCGATGTAGCTGCCCGGCAAAACCGTGACATGCTGGGCTGCATACAGTTCACGCGCAAAATCGGTGTCGCTTTGCTGCCATGCTGCCGGCACGCCTGCCCACAAATAAAAGCTGGCGTCTGGCAATTGAACGTCCATCACTTCGGCCAAGACAGGTGTGACCTCTGCAAACTTGGTTCGGTAGAGCTTGCGGTTTTCAATCACATGCGCCTCGTCGTTCCATGCCGCAATGCTGGCCGCCTGCACCACGCCGCTCATGGCACAGCCATGGTAGGTTCGGTAGAGCAAGAAGTCTTTGATGATGGCGGCACTACCCGCGACAAAACCACTGCGAAGTCCGGGCACGTTGCTGCGCTTGGACAGGCTGGTGAAGGCCACCAGTCGCTTGAAGTCGGTTCGGCCCAACAGGCTGGCTGCTTGCAGGCCACCCAAGGGCGCTTCGTCGCGGAAATAAATTTCGCTGTAGCACTCGTCAGATGCAATCACAAAGCCATACCGGTCGCTCAACTCAAACAGCTTTTGCCATTCTTCCAAGGGCATGATTTTGCCAGTGGGGTTGCCGGGCGAGCAGACAAACACAAGTTGGGTCTGCTGCCAAATAGCCTCAGGCACGGCGTCCCAATCGGTTGCAAATTGGTGCTCGGAGGTATTGGGCACATAGTATGGCTCTGCGCCGCTCAGCAGGGCGGCGCCTTCGTAAATTTGGTAGAAAGGATTGGGGCTGATCACTTTGACGCCAGCGCGGCTGGCATCCACCACCGCTTGGGCAAACGAAAACAAAGCCTCCCGAGAACCATTGACGGGCAATATTTGGCTGGCCGGGTTCACTTCAATGTTGTATCTGCGTTGCAGCCATTGGCCACACGCTTCCCTGGTACGCAGCTCGCCAGCGGTGGCGGGATAGCCTGAAAGCGCCGTGCCCAGTGAGTCGGTCAGGGCGGCCTTGATGAATGGGGGCGTGGCGTGCTTGGGCTCCCCAATGCCCAAACTGATGTGAGGCAAGTGCTTGGGAGGGGTGACGCCTGCAAAAAGTTGACGCAAACGCTCAAAGGGATAGGGCTGGAGGGATGCCAAGAGGGGGTTCATGCCTCAATTATCCTCGGTTAACATTGAGGCTTCGGGCACAAGGTTTGCCCAATGACCCTTTTTTTCACTGCTGTGCGCCTCAATTCCATCAAATTATCAGGATTCAAATCCTTTGCTGAGCCAACAAACTTTGTGCTTCCAGGCCAATTGGTAGGGGTGGTGGGCCCCAACGGCTGTGGCAAATCCAACATCATGGACGCCTGTCGGTGGGTTTTGGGCGAGTCCAAGGCGTCTGAGTTGCGTGGTGAATCCATGCAAGACGTTATTTTCAATGGCACCAACACGCGCAAACCCGCCAGCCGCGCCAGCGTGGAATTGGTCTTTGACAATGCCGACCACCGTGCCGGCGGTCAGTGGGGTCAGTTCGCAGAAATTGCGGTCAAGCGGGTGCTGACGCGGGATGGCAACAGCAGTTATTTCATCAACAACCAACCGGTTCGCCGCCGCGATGTCCAAGACGTGTTTTTGGGCACGGGTCTGGGGCCACGTGCCTATGCCATCATCGGCCAAGGCACCATCAGCCGAATCATTGAGTCTCGACCCGAAGAGCTTCGTTTGTTTTTGGAAGAGGCCGCTGGCGTTTCTAAATACAAAGAGCGCCGCCGTGAAACAGAGAATCGCTTGTCTGACACGCGTGAAAATCTTACCCGCGTCGAAGACATTTTGCGAGAGCTCAATGCCAATTTGGAAAAGTTGGAAAAACAAGCCGAGGTGGCCCAGCGTTTCAACGATTTGAAGGCAGACAGCACGCTCAAGCAACAGCAGTTGTGGTTTTTCAAGCGTGCCGACGCTGAATCTGACCAAGTCAAAATCAAAGCCGATGTCGACAAAGCGGTGATTGATTTGGAAGCCCGGATTGCCGATTTACGTCATGTTGAATCCGATCTCGAAACCGTGCGACAGGCACACTATGCAGCGGGTGATCAAGTCAACCAAGCGCAAGGCTTGCTGTATGAGGCGGGTGCTGAGGTGGCCAAATTGGAGGCTGAAATCAGGTTTGTGGTGGAGGGCCGTCAACGTGCTGAGCAGCGCTTGGCGCAGCTGCTCACCCAAGCTGCCGATTGGTCCGAAAGACAAGTTGCAGCACAAGCTGAACTGGAGGCTCTGGCCGAGCAGGCGCTCCAAGCCGAAGACCAAACCACGACCTTGACCGCCCAACTCGAAGCACAAGCTGAGGCTTTGCCCGACCTGGAGGAGGCTTTGCGCCAAGCACAGACCAAAGCCAATGAGCAGCGTGCCAGCGTGAGCCAAGTGCAACAGCAAATTCAGGTTTTGGCGGCAGACCAACGCAACATCGAAGATCAATCCCGCCAATTCATTGTGCGTCGCGAACGTTTGGTGGCCGATCGCAACGCTTTGGACGCCCCCGATGAGCAGCGCCTGACGGCATTGCAAGGCCAGTTGGCGCAGGCCGATGAATTGTCCAAAGCACATAGCAGCAGCTTGGCCGATTTGGAAGTGCAAACGCCTGTGCTAGACCAAGACAGGCGCGACAAGCAGCAAGCCGTGAACAACGAGTCTGCCAAATTGGCCGATCTCACTGCCAAAGTGGAGGCGCTCAAATCCCTCCAAGCAAAAGTTAAAACCGATGGCAAATTGAAGCCATGGTTGGGCAAGCATGGCTTAGACAATCTGCAAGGCTTGTGGCACAAAATTCACATGGAGCCCGGTTGGGAAAACGCCTTGGAGTCGGCTTTGCGCGAGCGGCTTTCAGCCCTAGAGGTGTCGCGCCTCGACATGGTCAAAGCCTTTGCCAGCGATGTGCCGCCTGCCAAGCTTTCTTTTTATTCAGCTCCGCTTGCGACCAACACGGCGACGCGCAAAGGGCTGCCTGCGTCTTGCCGTCCCCTGTCTGATTTGCTCCGTCTGTCAGATGCGGGACTTTCTGCCTTGCTCACCGATTGGTTGCAAGGCTATTTCACGGCACCTTCCATGGACGATGCCATGGCTTGGCGAGATCAGCTTCAAGGCAGTGAGTGTTTTGTGCTGCAGTCGGGTCACGCTGTTGGCAAACACAGTGTGAGTTTTTACGCGCCCGATTCAGAACAAGCCGGCTTGTTGGCCCGTGCCCAAGACATTGAAAATTTTGAAAAACAACTTCGCGCGCAAACCCTCATTGCAGAGGAAACACGCAGTGCATCCATTCGCGCTGAGGCCACTTATTCAGAAGCAGCTCTGCGGCTGGTGGTGCTGCGTCAGGAAGCCTCTGAAGCGCAAGCCAAGGCCCATGAATTGCAAGTTGAAACGCTGCGCCTGACACAATGGGCCGAGCAAACACGTGTTCGCAGCGAGCAGATTGCTGTTGATTTGGCAGAAATTGACGCTGGTTTGGAAGACCTCCAAGAGCGCCGCATGACGGCCGAAGGACGATTTGAAGAACTCGATATGCAATTGGCTGACACCCAGGAAAGGCATGCGCAGTTGGACGAGCGGGCGTTTCAAGCCGAGCGCCGACTCACAGAATGCCGTGAGCAGCAAAGAACGTTAGAGCGATTGGCGCAGGAGGCTACTTTTTCACAACGCAGTTTAGAGGCGCGCCGCTCTGAACTGCAGCGAAGCATTGAAACAGCCGGTCAACAAATTCAAAGCATTGCCGCCGAACAAGAACGTGCCAAGGATGAGCTGTTGCGTCTGACCGATGCCTCTGCCCAAGCGGGGTTGCAAAATGCTCTAGCCCTAAAATTGGAACGCGAACAAATTTTGGGTGCCAAGCGAAGCGAATACGATGACCTCACAGCCAAACTTCGCGCCAGCGATGAGCGTCGCATGAGCTTTGAGCGCGAACTTGATCCGCTGCGTCAACGCATCACAGAGTTGCAACTCAAAGAACAAGCCTCACGCTTGGGCTTGGCGCAATACACGCAACTGTTGCAAGATGCCGAAGCCGATATGAATGCCTTGGCCCTTTCGATTGAACAAGGCAGTGTTCGCCTGAGTGGTTTGCAAGCCGAAATAGACCGATTGAACCGCGAAATTGTGGCCTTGGGCGCCGTCAATTTGGCGGCTTTGGAAGAACTTTCAAGCGCTCGCGAGCGCAAGTTATTCTTAGATGCTCAAACCGCTGACCTGACCGAAGCCATGACCACCTTGGAAGACGCCATCAAAAAAATTGACGCCGAAACACGCGATCTTTTGGCCGGCACTTTCAAAATTGTGAATGAGCATTTTGGTCGCATGTTCCCAGAACTCTTTGGGGGCGGCAGTGCCAAGTTGGTCATGACGGGCGATGAGATTCTAGACTCTGGGGTGCAAGTTTTGGCCCAACCACCTGGGCAAAAAAACCAAACCATTCATCTGTTGTCCGGGGGCCAAAAGGCACTCACTGCGATTGCACTGGTGTTTGCTATTTTTCAACTCAACCCTGCGCCGTTTTGCTTGCTGGACGAGGTAGACGCCCCATTGGACGATGCCAATACAGAGCGTTATGCCAAGCTGGTCAAGAGCATGGGCAAGGAAACTCAATTCTTGTTCATCAGTCACAATAAAATTGCCATGGAAATGGCCGAGCAACTCATTGGCGTGACCATGCAAGAGCAGGGTGTATCGCGCATTGTGGCCGTCGACATGGAGTCTGCCGTGTCACTGGCAGACATTAACGCAACAGCATAGGCAATGTCCTTCAAACGACATTACAGACACACATGAGCTCATTGCAAAACAGTTTGGCCTTGGTCGGTTTACTGACACTGTTGGGTGTGGTCCTCTACAACTGGTGGACCGCACGGCAAAATGCACCTCGGCAGGCCGCCCCTGATGCCGACAAAAATGCCGTCGATCCCACGATGGATTCACCCGCAGCCGAGGCCAGCCCCACGCACCCCAGCTTTTTAGATGACAACTTAGACATCTTGCCGGTACCCGACAAAAAACCCCCATTGGATGCGCTGATCGATGTGATTGCTTCCATTGAAGTGGACGCTCAAGTGTCTGGTGATGCTGCACTGGCCTTGCTACCGGCCACGCGGCGTGTGGGTACCAAGCCCTTTGCCGTGGAGGGCTTGAACGACACCACGGGTGAGTGGGAGACGCCTTTGGCTGGCCACCGATACCATGCTTTTCAAGCAGGCGTTCAATTGGCCAACCGTGTGGGTGCGCTCAACGAGATTGAGTTTTCAGAATTTGTCATGAAGGCACAGGCCTTTGCCGACGCCCTGAATGGCTCGCCCGAATTTCCGGACATGTTGGTAGAGGTGGCCCGCGCCCGCGAGCTCGATCAATTTGCCAGTGAGCACGATGCGCAATTGAGCTTTACCGTTTGTGCCACCTCAGCGGCTTGGAGCCCGGGGTATATCCAGCAACACGCCGCGCGTTGGGGCTTTGTGGCAGGTGTCATACCCGGTCGCATGGTTTTGGCAGCGCCAGTACAAGGGTTGCCCCCTATTTTGTCTTTGTCGTTTGATACGCAGGCGGCCATGGCCGACGATCCCGCTTTGTCTGCCATTCGAGAGTTCACCCTGAGTCTGGATGTGCCGCAAGTGCCGCGTGAAGAAAACGCCTTCGCGCGATTGCGAGAGGCTGCCAGAATTCTGGGCAAAGAAATGGACGGTCTGATTACCGATGGTGCTGGGCATGCGCTGACTGAAGTCGACCTGAATGCCATTGCGCAAGACCTTGAACATTTGTACGACGCCCTGGACCAGCGTGAGTTGTCTGCCGGATCGCCACAAGCGCGGCGTTTGTTTTCCTAACGCACAGTGAACCTCGACCTTTTCTCAGACAGCCCAGAGAAAGAGGCCAAGGGCTCTGGCCCGACTTTGCCAGCTCAAAGAGCCGCCCATCTTCGCCAAGTGCTGCATCACCAAGCACATTGCTATTACACCTTGGATGCACCCGAAGTACCTGATGCCGAATACGACCGTTTGTTTCGAGAATTGCAAGAACTCGAAGCCCAAGATCCTGAACTGAAGACCGCTGACTCACCCACACAACGCGTGGGCGGCACCGTCTTGCCTGAATTTCAAACGGTGCGGCACCAGGTGCCCATGCTGAGCATTCGCACCGAAACCGACAATGAGTCGTCGGGTGCCAGCGCTTTCGATGTCCGTGTGCGCAAAGAATTGGCTTTGGCAGAAGACGCCCCCGATGTTGAGTATGTGGCCGAGCTTAAATTTGATGGTTTGGCCATGAGCCTGCGATACGAACAGGGCATTTTGATTCAGGCCGCCACCCGCGGCGATGGTGAGCATGGTGAAGATGTCACACACAACATTCGAACCATGGGTCAAATTCCATTGCAACTTCCTTTTGGTGTACCGCAGGGTGTGCCAGACGTGTTGGAAGTTCGAGGTGAGGTCTACATGCGGCGCGATCATTTTGATGCTTTGAATCAGCGCCAGTTGCTCAAAATAGCGGAAGGTGCCAAAAATGAAAAGACCTTTGTCAACCCGCGCAATGCGGCCGCCGGTGCTGTTCGTCAACTCGATTCCAACATCGCAGCGCAACGTCCATTGAGTTTCTTTGCCTATGGCTTGGGCGAGGTTTTGGGCTGGCCCGCTTCAGGCGAACCCTTCAGCACCCATTTTGAAGTTTTGCAAACCTTGAAGCGATGGGGCTTTCCGGTGGCCAGTCAAACCCAATGCGTCATGGGTGCTGAAGGCCTGATTGCTTTTCATCAACAAATTGCGGCGGAGCGCGATGCCTTGCCCTATGACATTGATGGGGTGGTTTACAAGGTCAACGATTTAAAACTGCAAGCGCAGTTGGGTTTTGTGACGCGAGAGCCCCGGTTCGCTGTGGCCCACAAGTTTCCGGCACAAGAAGAACTGACCACGGTCTTGGCCATCGATGTTCAAGTGGGCAGAACGGGCAAGCTCACGCCGGTGGCCAAATTGGCGCCGGTGTTTGTGGGGGGTGTGACGGTCACCAATGCCACCTTGCACAATGAAGATGAAGCTCGGCGCAAGGATGTGCGTGTGGGCGATACCGTGATCGTGCGCAGGGCGGGTGATGTGATTCCGGAAGTGGTCAGCGTGGTGCTTCAGCACCGTGCGCCGGGTGCCAGCATGTTCACCATGCCGCGCATTTGTCCTGTCTGCGGTAGTCCCGCCGTGCGCGATGAAGCTGAAGCTGACTATCGCTGCAATGGAGGCCTGTTTTGCAGTGCGCAGCGCAAGCAAGCCTTTCTGCACTTCGCCCAGCGTCGTGCTGTGGAAGTGGACGGATTGGGTGAGAAGCTCATCGATCAATTGGTGGATGCCGGCATCGTGAAGACCTTGCCTGACCTCTACAAATTGGGGCTCACCTCCCTGATTCAGCTTGACCGCATGGCTGAAAAATCGGCGCTGAATATATTGAACGCCTTGGAAGCCTCCAAGTCAACCACCTTGCCGCGCTTTATCTATGGGCTTGGCATTCGCCATGTGGGCGAAGCTACTGCCAAAGAGTTTGCAAAACACTTTGGCAATTTAGACGCCTTCATGAGCGCCTCTGAAGAGGCATTGTTGCAAGTGGCCGATGTGGGCCCTGTGGTGGCAAAAAGTGTGCTTGCTTTTTTTCAACAAGCCCATCATCTTGAAATTGTGTCGCAGTTGCGGGCCTGTGGTGTTCACTGGGATGAGGGCGAGCCGGCGGCGCGCATGCCTCAACCCTTGTCAGGGATGACGGTGGTGCTCACTGGCACCCTGCCTACTTTGGGACGCGAAGAAGCGAAGGCCATGCTGGAAGCAGCCGGTGCCAAAGTGGCTGGTTCTGTGAGTCAAAAAACAAGTTATGTGGTGGCCGGTGCAGAGGCCGGCAGCAAACTTGAAAAAGCGCAGGCCCTGGGCATCGCTGTTTTGGACGAGGCGGGTCTCTTGCAGCTGCTCAACGGCACTTACAGCTCATAGTCGTTCACATGGCCGGTCATGGCCTTGGCCACCAAGGCAGCGGTAAGCCGGTCACTGAGAAGTTCGGCAAATTGATAGACAAAGTTTCTCAGATAAGCGCCTCGTTTGAAGGCCACACGCGCCACATTTTTTCCGAGTAAATCTCCCAAGGGTCGGGCGACCAAATCGCCCACTTGATCGTCTTTCATGGCCATCTCGGCCACAATGCCCACGCCCAAACCCAAGCGCACATAGGTCTTGATCACATCCGAATCAATCGCTTCCAAGGCAATTCGCGGATGCAATTTTTTGCTGGCAAAGGCGGCGTCGATGCGCGTGCGACCTGTGAAGGAGGGGTGGTAAGTGATGAGGGGTTCTTTGGCAATGTCCTCCAGGTGGAGATGTTTTAATTTGACCAACGGGTGATCGGGTGACAGCACCAGCATGTGTTGCCACTCGTAGCAGGGCAGGGTGACCAAGTCTTCATAGTCGGCCAATGATTCAGTGGCCATGCCAATTTCTGCGGTGTCGTCCAGCAGCATGCGCGCCACTTGATCGGGCGAGCCTTGGTGCAAACTGATGTTGACTTGCGGGTACAGCTCGCGCAATTTGGCCACGGGGACAGGCAGCACATACCTGGCTTGGGTGTGGGTGGTGGCAATCGACAAGGTCCCGTTGTGTTGCGCGCTGTATTGCTCCCCAATGCGTTTCAAGTTGCCAATTTCTCGCATGATGATTTCAATGCTTTGCAAAACATGTTGGCCAGGTTCCGTGATGCGCTTCAGCCTTTTCCCGTGTCTGGCAAAGATATCGATGCCCAGCTCATGTTCCAACTCAATGATGGCTTTGGACACGCCGGGTTGAGACGTGTGAAGCGCTTTGGCCGCTTCGGTGAGGTTCAGGTTGCGTCTGGCGGCTTCTTGCACGAAGCGAAACTGATGTAGATTCATATTCACAAACCCTGTTTACGGGGGTTCATTATGCCGCTTAGATCTAAGGCGTGGCTGAATCAGCGCTCTGAGTTGGCTGCAAACTGTGGTGATTGAAGTGCGATGTGTGCCATGGCCTGAGTCAGTGAGGGCTCTTCCCCAATGGCTTTTCTCAATTCAAATTGAAGTTGTGGGTATGCGGCCTCAATCTCTGACATCAACAAAGGCAGATCTTCTCGGGCATGTTTGCCAATGCCTAAAAACATGGGTAGCACACTGATTTTTGAAACGCCTCTTTGCGACATGATTTGCACGCACACTGGCAAATCGGGTTCAGTCAATTCCAGGTAAGCACACATCACCTGAGTCCCTGCCGACATGTGACGGATTTGATCTGCCACGGCCTCAATGGGCAAGCGCCACAAAGGATCGCGAGAGCCATGTGCAAACAAAATGATGCCGTGGTGAGGTGCGTTGGAAGGGTCGGTGTTCATGGTTTTGATTATTGTCTGATGACGAGCCAGCCAAAGGTGGCCAAGGAAATCATGCTGTAAATGAGACTGGGAGCCGCAGCCGTGAGCCACGGCTGCCAGTTTTGCAAATTGCCCATGTACCCAAAGACATTGTTGAGCAAGTAAAAACTGATGCCGGCCATCACGCCGCCAAACACATAGCCTGCTATGTTGCCTGACCTGAAGTGCAAATAGGCAAAGGGCAGAGCCAGGGTGATCATGACCCAACAACTCAAAGGATAAAACACCTTTCGCCAAAATTCAATCTCATAGCGCTGGGCGTTTTGGCCATTGGCTGCCAAGTGCCTCATGTATTGAAAAAGATCGATGGTCTTCATGCGATCAGGACTCAGCAAAGCCGCGGCCACCATCTCGCCTGTGATGTCTGTTTGCCATTGCCACTCAGGCAAATCTAAGAGTTCAATGTGAGAGGGCTCGGACACTTTGGCATGAAATACTTTGCGGTGGACTGACTTTAAAAGCCAAGTTCCTTCCTCTGTGAATTCAGCCTGCGGCGAAGTGGTGATGGCCAGCAGGCGACCTTCATTGTCAAATTCATTGATGCGAATGTTTTCAGGTGTTCCACTTGGGCTCATGGACCTGACATTCACCGAAAACTGGGAATGAACCTGCTTTTCTCGAAGCCAAGCACCCGTTTGCCCCGCAGGCACCTTGCCTTGGTAATGGGCACGCAAGAGTTGAGCTTGACGGTCTGACCATGGGGAGATGTAGTCGCCAAAGACAAAGGTGACCAGCACAAACAGCAAGCCCAATTGGCACAAAGAGCCAAGGGCTCTCCAAGGCCCTAAACCGCCCGTTCTCAATATAGTGAACTCAGAGCTTTGTGCCAATCGGGCCATCACAAAGATGGCGCCAATGAGCACAGAAATGGGCAGCAATTCATAAATGTGGGTGGGCACGAGCAAGCCAACGTAAAGAACCGCGTGTTGCAGTTGGTAGCCTTGGTACCTGTTTTTACTCAAGGTTTGAATTTGATCAACCAAATCGAAAAAGACAAACAGCGCCAAAAATCCGAGTGCGACAAAACACACCGCCCGGATAATTTCGCCATGGATCAAATGTCGAATGGTTCTCACGACCTAGGACTCCTGATAACCCTGAAGCGCTCAGAAAAAATGGCCACCAAGCCTTTTCGAAAACAAGAATGGAATAACATAGTCGGCATTAGAAAACCTCAATTATGAACTTCGAATTAAAAACACTCTCGCTGGCCTCTGCTGCCAAAACCAAGGTCAATACCTTGATTGTCCTTGTTTCCGACACCTTTGAAGCTGGCAAAGACCCCTTGTCAGCTTTGATTGCCAAGGCAGTTCAAGCCAAAGATTTTTCGACGGCGGCAGGCAAATCACTTCAAGCCTATTCAACGCCTGGCATTGCAGCCCCCAAATTGGTCTTGGTGGGCACTGGCCACGCCAAGCCCCAAGAAGTGCGGTCTGCGCTGTCCGGTGCCATGAGCGCCCTCAAATCCGCTGAAACTGAAAAAGCGGCGGTGGTCTTTGCGGGCTCACCCACACCCAGTGCCTTGCACGCAGCCGTCTTGGCCGTGGCCGAAGGCACCTATGTGTATGGCACCACGTTTGCCAAACCTAAAACACGCAAGCTGGGTCAAGTGTGGGTGGGCGTGGCGTCGATGAATCAAGCTTTGAAGAATCGGTTTGCCACAGCCGTGGCCATGGTCCAAGGCATCGAATTTGCCAAAGAATGGGCCAATCGGCCGGCCAACCACGCCACCCCCAGCATGCTGGCCAAAGCGGCCGAAAGCTTGGTGAAGGGCTTGCCCAAAAGCGCCGGCTTTGAATGCGACATCTTGGGCCCCAAAGAAGTGGCCAAGTTGGGCATGGGCTCTTTCATCTCAGTGGCCAAAGGTTCGGCTGAACCTTTGCGCTTCATCGTATTGAAATATCAAGGGGGTGCCAAGTCAGAAGCGCCCACGGTGTTGGTGGGCAAGGGCATCACCTTTGACACAGGCGGTATTTCCATCAAGCCTGCACCCGAAATGGATGAAATGAAATTTGACATGGGCGGTGCAGCCAGCGTCTTGGGCGTTTTCAAGTCGCTCACCGTGTTGCAACCCAAAATCAATGTCATTGGCCTCATTCCCGCTTGCGAAAACATGCCCGATGGCATGGCTGTCAAGCCAGGCGATGTGGTCACCAGCATGAGCGGGCAAACCATCGAAATTTTGAACACCGATGCTGAAGGTCGATTGATCTTGTGCGACGCCCTGACCTATGCCGAGCGCTTTAAGCCCAAGGCGGTGATTGACATTGCCACGCTCACTGGCGCATGTGTCATTGCGCTGGGAGCCGTTCGTTCTGGCATGTTTGCCACCGAAGACAAATTGGCCCAAGCTTTGCAAAGTGCCGGCCATGAAGCTTTGGATTTGTGCTGGCGAATGCCTTTGGATGACGAATACGCCGAAACACTCAAGAGCAATTTTGCCGATGTGGCCAATGTAGGGGGTCGTGCTGGCGGCGCCATCACGGCGGCCAAGTTCTTGCACCGATTTGCCAAAAAATACCCTTGGGCACATTTGGATATTGCCGGTACGGCTTGGAAAGGCGGAGCTGCCAAAGGCGCAACTGGAAGGCCTGTGGGCTTGTTGTTGCAATATTTGTTGTCGCATGACGCAAGTTGATTTTCATTTCAACGCGCCCGACAAAGAGTCCTATGTGTGTCGTTTGTTGCGCAAGGGCACCCATCAGGGAAATCGAATTGGGGTTTGGGCCAGCGCTGAGATGGCCCATTCGGTGAACCTGTCGCTTTGGAATTTAGGCCCCACTGATTTCGTCAGTCATTGTAGTGTGTCTGATTCGCCCGACATGCTTGCGCGTTCCGGTGTGGTGTTGGCCCAAGATTGGCAAGCACTGTTGGCCGTGCCCGAACTCCATGTTTATTTGAATTTGAATGCGTCCGCACCGCCAGACCTGGGCGCTGTGAAGCGATTGATTGAAGTTGTCGGCCCCGACGATGCCGACAAAATGAGTGCGCGGCAGCGATGGAAACTTTACACCGAACGGGGTTATCTGATTAACCGGTTTGATGTAGCCGCTCAAAACAATGCGGCTGCAACAGGTTGAGCCTCTCTGCCTCTATGCCAGGCCCCGCTTGGTCAGCAAAGGTGTGACGGTGGGTGTTCTTCCCCTGAAGGCCACATAAGCCGCCATGGGTTCTTGGCTGTTGCCAGCGGTGTAGATGTGCTCGTACAACTTGCGTGCGGGTTCTGGCGCGAACAAGTCACCGGCTTCTAAAAATGCGTCAAAGCCATCGGCATCCAACACCTCCGCCCACATGTAAACATAGTAAGCCGAGGCATAGCTGTTGGATGAAAACAGATGCGAGAAGTGAGGCAATCGGTGCCGCATGCCGATGGCCTGTGGCATTTGGATGGCCATCAAAGTTTGGGCTTCGAAGGCCTTGAAGGACAGTGTGTCGATGTCGGTGGTTTCGTGCAAAGCCAAATCGACCAAAGCCGAAGACACATATTCCACGGTGGCAAAGCCTTGGTTGAAAGTTTGGGCTTCCAATATTTTTTGCAGCAGCGCGTCCGGCATGGGTTCGCCTGTTTCCGCATGGCATGCAAACTGTTTCAACAATGGCGGTTGCATCAGCCAGTTTTCATAGACTTGAGATGGAAATTCCACAAAGTCTCGCAGAACTCGAGTGCCCGACAAGCGTGGGTACTTAACTTGCGACAGCAAGCCATGAAGGCCATGGCCAAACTCATGAAACAAGGTTCGGGCATCGTCCAAGCTCAAAAGCGTGGGCTTGCCTTCGGGGCCTTGAGAAAAATTGTTGTTGTTGACCACGATGGGGCGCACCGATTCATTCAGTTGCATGGCGCCACGGTAGTTGCTCATCCAAGCGCCAGAACGTTTGGTGCTGCGAGCAAAGTTGTCGCTTAAGAAGAGCCCCACATGTTGACCATTTTGATCGGTCACTTCCCAGCCACTGACGCTCGGATGGTACTTGGCTATATTTTTGACTTCCTTAAAATTGACATGGAACAGTTGGTGGGCCACATGAAACATGGCTTTCATCAACTGACTCAATTGCAAATAGGGTTTGATCTCGGCTTCATTCAGGTCGTATTTTTCTTTGCGAACGCGCTCGGTCCAGAAGTGCCAGTCCCAAGCTTCCAAGTGGGTCAGGCCAGAGATTTTGATCAGGTCTTCTCGTTCTTTCAAGGCTTTGAGACGGGCAGGCTCCCACACACGAAGCAGCAAATCTCTGGCGGCTTGGGCACTGCCGGCCATGGTGTCGGCCAGTGCAAATTCGGAAAAATCTCGGTAGCCTAAAAGTTGGGCCTGTGCCAAACGCAAGCGCAAAATTTCACGCATGATGGCTTCGTTGTTGTGCGGGCCGTCGTTCTCACCGCGCATGCACCATGCTGTCCAAAGCTGCTGTCGAAGATCGCGTCGTTCAGAAAATGTCATGAAAGGCGTGAGCGAGGAGCGCGACAAGGTGATGGCATGGGCATTGGGCGCAAGAAACCCTCTGTCTTTGGCCAACTGTTGCGCGGCGCTTCGCACAAAATCGGGCAAACCCGCCAGTTCATCTTCTTGGGTCAAGGTAAGGCAGAAAGAAGCTTCATCGGCCAACACGTTTTGCGAGAAAGTTGTGAACAGTGAGGCCAGTCGTTCTGCGTTGTGCGCAAACAATGCCCGATCATGGCCCGTGAGTTTGGCTCCAGCTCTTACAAAATCAAGGTGGTAGCGTTCGATCAGGCGAATGTCGATGGACTCTAGTCCTGCGTTCTGTCGATGTTGGTAGACGGTGTCAATTCTTTCAAACAAGGCCGAGTTGAGAAAGAGCGCTGCTGAATGAGCTGCTAACTTTGGCGCCATGGCACGCTCAATTTGTTGAATCTCGGGCGAACTGTGTGACGAACTCAAATTAAAGAAGACCGATGAAGTCTGGTTCAGCAATTCACCGCTGGCCTCCAAAGCGATGACGGTGTTGGTGAAAGTGGGGGCTTCAATGTTGTTGGCAATTTGATCGATTTCAGCAACATGCTTTTCTAAAGCCAGGCGAAAGGCCTCGTCAAAATGGGCTGCGTTGATGTCTTCAAAGGGCGGCATGCCAAAGGGAGTGGTCCAAGTTTGCAATAAGGGATTGGTCATGGCCATGGTTCTGTTGTGCTCTTGAATGATTGAAGATGAGAAGTCTACTTTAAGGGTTTACGAGGGGCTGAATGGGGCGTGATTCAAATTCCCCTTCAAGTTTTCATACTTCGGCAAGATGGGGCCTAACTTGGTTTATTCTCCAACTTTATGCAAGTGCACTGATTCGGCTACAAGCCGTGAAGGTGCTCACCTTATGACCCTCAAAGGATGGCTGTGTATTTTGTTGAAAGTTTGAAAGTTCAAACGCCCTTCATTCAAAAGGCAATGCGAAGCGTGGCTTGGCAGTTGATGTTGATTTTGATGGCGTCTGCTTTGGGCTTGGCTCAGGCCATGGCCAACACGTCCGCCACGACGGCACCCAACCCCAAAGCCAATCCAGCCGATCCAGACAAGGTCTTGCGCTTGGCGTTTCCCACGCCTGAAACCGGTTTTGATCCCGTTCGAGTTAACGATCTTTATTCCAACACCATTGCGGCCGCCATTTTTCTGCCCTTGCTGACCTACGATTGGATGGCGATGCCCACCAGGCTGGTGCCCAACGCCGCTGAATCCATGCCCGAGGTGTCAGCCGATCTCAAAACCTACACATTCAAAATAAAAAAGGGTTTGTATTTCACCCCCGATGACGCTTTCAAAGGAAAGCGCCGAGAGCTCACAGCACAAGACTTTGTGTACACCTTTTTGCGTCATGCCGACCCTAAAAATCGCAGCCCCCAAGTTTCCGATTTGGACGACAAAATTTTGGGCTTTGCAGATTCGCGAAAGAAGGCGGTGGCAAGTGGTCAGTTTGATTACGACCAAAGACATCCTGGCATCTATGCCACTGATCGTTACACCTTGGTCATTCACCTGATTCAACCTGATCGCAATTTCTTAAGCCTGCTCATCAACCCCTACGCCGCTGGCATGGCGCGTGAGGTGGTCGAAAAATACGGCTTTGAGGGCATCATGGCCCATCCTGTTGGTACCGGCCCTTATGTTCTAGACAAATGGGTTCGCGGTTCCAAAATCATTCTCAAGTCTAATCCCGAATTCGCAGCATTCGATTGGAATTTTGAGCCACCACCTAACAGCCCAGTTGAACTGCGCATTGCCAATTTAATGCAGGGCAGAAAAATGCCCCAAATTGGACGGGTCGAAGTGAGCATCATTGAAGAACCACAGTCCATGTGGCTGGCTTTCAGTGGCAAAGAAATTGATGTGGTGGCCGTGCCGCCTTCTTTCATCGAGAAAGCACTCACCCCCAAAAACGACTTGCTGCAGACATGGGTGGCTCAAGGCGTCAACATGTACCGAAGCGTAGAGCCTGATATTCGTTACCAGTTTTTTAACATGCGAGACCCTGTGATTGGGGGTTACACGCCTGAGCGAATTGCCCTGCGCCGCGCCATCATCATGGGCTTTGATGTGGATGAAGAAATTCGTGTGATCCGAAAAGGCCAAGCTGTCAAAGCACAGCAAATGGTCTCGCCTGTGATTGCGGGGCACGATCCCAATTACAAAAGCTCGGTGAAGTTTAGCCCGCTCTCTGCCAATGCCTTGCTCGATCAATTTGGCTATCACAAAGACGCCAAGGGCTATCGCATGCAGCCCGACGGCAAGCCCTTGATTTTTACCATTTATTCATCCACATCTTCCATCGACCGTGAGCGAGATGAGCTGTGGAAAAAATCCATGGACCGTTTGGGCATTCGGCTGAAGGTGAAAAAAGACAAATTCCCAGAGATGATCAAACAAGGCAAACAGTGCGCCATTCCCTCATGGGCATTGGGTTGGACGCGCTCCTCGGAAGCCGAGTTTGTGATGAAATTGTTGTACTCCAAAACCATTGGTCAAAATAACTACGCTTGTTTTGAAAATGCGGAGTACGACGCTTATTTTGAACAACTCAAACGCTTGCCCGATGGCCCTGAGCGCACGCGCGTGTTGCACAACATGTACCGCATCATGGAGGTCAATGGCGTTTTGGGTTTGAGCTACACGGGCATTGCCACGCGCATCAGCCATTCGCACCTAGAGGGTTACCGCAAGCATCCTCTCATTTTGGGAGATTGGATTTACTATGACATTCAAAAACCATAAGGCAGGACAAAGTTCATGAGTGCCTATGTCATTCGTCGTTTGTGGCAAATGATTCCCACCTTGATGGGCGTCATTCTGTTGGTGTTTTTCTTGTTCAATTGGGTGGGGGGCGATCCCGCCTATTTACTGGCCGGTTTGTTTTCCAACCAAGAACAAATCGACAGCATTCGGGCCGAGCTAGGGCTTGACCAGCCCCTGACAGTTCAGCTTTGGATTTTTGTCAAACAAGTAGCCACTTTTAATTTTGGCAACAGCTGGACCACAGGCGAGTCGGTGGCCAGTATCTTTGCCTCGCGCCTGCCCGCATCGCTCACGCTCATGGCCCCTTTGCTCATCATCGAAACCATCGTGGCATTGGTCTTGGCCATTGGCATGGCGTGGGTACGAGGCTCTTCCATTGACCGGGGCACCATGGTGGTGTTTACCGCGCTCATGTCGGTCAGCATCTTGGTCTTCATCATCCTGGGGCAATACATCCTGGCTTATCGCTTGGGATGGTTCCCCGTTCAGGGTTGGAGCGAAGATTATTGGAAAAACATCAGCACCTATGCGCCGTTGCCGATTTTGCTGGGCTTGGTGGTGAGCATTGCGCCCAACACGCGTTTGTTCAGAAGTTTTGTGCTGGACGAAGTGGACCAAGACTATGTGCGAACTGCCCGCGCAAAAGGTTTGTCGGAGCCGCGCGTGATGTTTGTGCATGTGCTTCGCAATGCGCTCATTCCGGTCATTACCTTTGTCATCTCCAATTTGCCTGGACTGTTGTTGGGCGCGTTTTTGCTTGAGCGGTTTTTTGGCATTCCAGGTGTTGGGCGTGAAATTATTTTGGCGGTGGAGCGCAGCGATTTTCCAGTGATCAAAGCCGTCACGGTTTACGTGGCCATTGCCACCATGATTTTTAATTTGATCGGTGATGTGCTTTATCGCTTGACCGATCCTCGCGTGCAATTGCGCTGAACTGGAATATTGATCTTATGAACAGCATGCATTCATCTATCGCGACAGGCACCAGCGAAGGGGCCTGGTCCCAAGCTTGGCGCCGATTTAAATCAGACGCCGTGGGTGTCTGGAGTGGCATCACAGTCATTCTGTGCCTCATTTTGGTTCTTTTCACTCTGCTGGGCAGCTTGGCTGCCAATTGGGAAAAAGAGGTGGCCATCGGTCACGCCCCACCTTCATGGACTCTGACCGATTCAGACCGAATTGATGCCAGTTCAGGCAGCGCTGGTTCACTGCCCAATGTGGTGCTTTACGAGCCAACACCCACCGATGTGGTCGATCCCATTGCGGCCCAATGGGAACTGGCCCAGAAGGCTGTGAAGCCTGCAGGCGATCAAGTCAACGCCTTGGCCACGCACTTGCCCATGGGGTCCGACAAATGGGGCAGGGATGTTTTGGCCAAAACCATCAAGGGTGCAGAGACCAGCATTTTGGTGGGTTTGGCTGCCGCCTTCATGGCCACTATTTTGGGTGCGGCCTTGGGAGCCGTATCGGGCTGGTATGGCGGAGTGGTGGACGATCTGAGCAACTGGCTTTACAACGTCTTTCATTCCATTCCTGGCATCTTGCTCATCTTGGCCATTGCGGCTGTTCTCAATACCAAGGGCACCATGGCGGTGGTCATTATTCTGGGCACCACGGGGTGGACGGGTACCTATCGGCTCATGCGCGGCGAATACCTCAAACACCGCCACCGTGATTATGTGAGGGCAGCCGATGCCATCGGTGCCTCCAACAATCGCAGAATGTTTGTGCACATTCTGCCCAATGTCAGCCACGTGATTTTGGTGCAGTTTTCTTTGCTCACGGTGTCTTGCATCAAGGCGGAAGTGATCTTGTCTTTCTTAGGTTTTGGCGTGCCTGTGGACGGTGTGTCATGGGGCACCATGCTGACCGAAGCTCAAAACGATTTGTTAGTGGGCAAGTGGTGGCAACTCCTGTCTGCCACCGCCGCCATGTCGATCTTTGTCACGGGCTTGTCTTTGCTGACCGATTCTTTGCGAGATGCTTTGGACCCCAAAGTGATCCATTGAATCTGCCCCCCTCAAAATACATTCATCCAATTTATGGCAACGCGCAGAACCCCACCCCCCTTGGCCAACATCTCCGACAATTTGTTGGAAGTGAAAAACCTCACGGTTGATTTCATCAGTGCCTCCAAGGCGCCGGTGCGTGCGGTGGAGGAAGTGTCCTTTGTCATTCCAAGAGAGCGAACAGTGGCCTTGGTGGGCGAGTCGGGCAGCGGCAAGTCGGTCAGCGCCTTGGCCATCATGGGCTTGTTGCCACCTCAAAATTCCAAAATTGCGATTCATTCGCGCATTGAGTACGACAATCGTTCCTTGCTCAACCTCAGCCGATTTGACTGGCAATTGATTCGTGGCTCTCGCATTGCCATGATCTTTCAAGATCCCATGACCTCGCTCAACCCTGTTTACACGGTGGGTTTCCAGTTGGCTGAAATGCTCAAAGTTCACAAACGCATGCCCAACAAGGAAGCCATGCAAAGGGCTTGTGCCTTGCTTGAAGAGGTGGGCATTCCGGAGCCTCAACGGCGCGTCAACGCCTATCCGCATGAGCTTTCTGGAGGGCAGCAACAACGCGTCATGATTGCCATGGCCTTGGCCTGTGAGCCCGAATTGCTCATTGCCGATGAACCGACCACCGCTTTGGACGTCACGGTACAGCGTCAAATTTTGTTGTTGTTGGCCGAATTGCGCGAGCGTCGCCGCATGGCCATGTTGTTCATCACCCACGATTTGGGCTTGGTGAGCGAGGTGGCCGATCATGCCGTGGTGATGCGCAAGGGCACTGTGCGCGAATCGGGGCCCGTGCGCACCTTGTTTGCAAACCCCCAAGACCCTTACACCAAAGCTTTGTTAAGTTGCAGGCCCAGCGTGGAGCGTCAGGGCAAACGCTTGCTCACCATTGACGACTGGATGGGTTCAAATTCTGCCGCCCAAGTACCCAACATCGACTTATCTGATGCGTCTCCTCAGATCGAGTCAGCTGTTGATGGGCCCGCGCATGCGGTCCAAGAAAAACCACTGCTAGAAGTTCAAGCTTTACGCAAAGTTTTCAAGCGTTCAGGAGAGTGGTTCAAGAGTGACGATTTTGTGGCCGTTGACAACGTGAGTTTCAAACTCATGCGCGGCCAAACGGTGGGCTTGGTGGGGGAGTCGGGCTCCGGTAAAACCACCGTGGGCTTGTGTTTGCTCAGGTTGCACCAAGCCACTGCGGGCAAGGTTTTGTTTGATGGCCAAAATTTGTTTGACATGAGCCATCAGCAATTTGCGGCATACAAACGCCGCTTGCAAATTGTCTTTCAAAACCCCTACGCGTCACTCAATCCCCGCTTCACGGTGGGCGAAATTTTGAGTGAGCCTATGCAACTCCATGGCATCGGTTCGGGTCAGGCCGATTGGGACAAACGCTCTTTGGCTTTGCTCGACAAAGTGGGCATGCCTGCCTCGGCACTCAAGCGTTATCCATTTGAGTTTTCAGGTGGACAGCGTCAGCGCATTGCGATTGCTCGGTCTTTGAGCTTGTCGCCTGAAGTGGTGGTGCTCGATGAAGCCGTCTCTGCTTTGGATGTGTCGGTTCAAGCACAAGTGCTTAACTTGCTCAAAGATTTGCAACAAGAGTTGGGCTTGAGTTATCTCTTTATTTCACACGACTTGGAAGTGGTTCGCTACATGTCCGATACCTTGTTGGTGATGAACAAGGGCCAGGTGGTGGAGCAGGGCAATGCGGCGCACATTTACGCGCAGCCCCAACACGCTTACACCCAAACCTTGTTGGCTGCGGTGCCTCAAATGCCTAGTTCTGTAGGGCCGGCAATTGCTTGAGCGTTTTTAAATAAGGCCGGGTCCAGGCCACCAAGGCAACGCAGAGGGTGCCCACGCCCGCGGCCATCAAAGAACTGCGCATGCCCCAGTGTTCGGCCATCCAGCCCCCCAATATGGCGCCAGGCCCAGCGGGCAACAAAATGAGCCAACGCATGGTGGTGGTCATGCGGCCGAGCAAATCAGTGGGCGTGAACGATTGCCTGAGCGACAAAAAATTGACAAAGAGCAGTGTGGCGCCCCAACTGAAACACACCAGCATCCAAGAAAACAAAACGATACTGGGTAACACACCTTCTAAAGCCAGAAGACCGAGCCAGCCTAAGGAGGTGATGCTGACGCCCACAATGAGTGCGGGGCCAGGTCCGATTCTTTGAGAAATTTTGGGCCCAACCAAACCGCCCAGCACCGAGCCAATGCCCAAGGTGACAAAGCTCAAGGAAACCAAAGTTTCGTCCAAACCCAAATCTTTCACTGCAAAAATAATTTGGACGGACAAAGCCAACTGCGCAAAAAACTGCCACGCCCCCACGGTGGCGGCCATCTCTAAAAGCATCTTCTGCGACCTCACGAAGGCCAAACCTTTTAAGAGTTCTTCCTTGAAGGATCTGTCTTTCCAAGTGGCCCTTGGCGCTACCTCTTCATGAATCTGAATGCCCCTGAGCATCAACACCGAACCAATGAGCAGCAGTGCGTCCATGACCAAGGCCAAAGGTGCGCTGAACACCCGGATGAGCAAACCTGCCATGCCCGGCCCCAACACCTCGGCCATCGAGCCCGCGATGGCATTTTGTGAATACGCCTGCACCAATTTGTTACGCCCCACCAATTGCGTTAAAACAATTTGCGACGCAGAGCCGGCAATGGTGTAGACCGTCCCCAATGCAAAACTGACCAAGTACATGAGGGGCATGTTGAGCATGTCTAAAGCCCAAGCCAGAGGAATGCTGAGCAATGCCACGCCCATGAAAATTTCACCGGCAATGTAGATGGGAAGCTTTTGCATGCGGTCTAAAAGAACGCCACCCGGCAATGAAAATAAGACAAAAGGCGCAATTTCCATGGCAGTTAGAAAACCCATTTGGGTGGGCGTGGCGTCAAGCAAAAAGACGGCCGTGAGCGGCAGCGCCAGCATGGTAATTTGGCCGCCCAAATTGCTGAAAAAGATGGAAAGCCACATTCGGCTGTAGCCGGGGATTTGAAAGAGGGGACTGTTAAATGGCGACATCAAGTTCCATGTTAACGCAAGATGTTTGAGTGATGTATTTAAACAACAAGTTGAAATTTTTTCATCAATTGTTCATATTCGAAAATTCGAAAATTTATACCAAAGAATTCATTTTGACTGTTTGCGAGTTCTCTCAGCAATTAACCCTACTTGCACCTGATGACGTCGCTGTGAATAATGAAATTTAGCAATTCAACATTGTTAAAAATTTTATTCACTTGATTGTTACTTGGCCTAAGGAGTATTCAATGCCATCTAGGATTCGAAACATCCGCCTGTCACCCATCGCGTTGGCAGTCATTACCGCAGTATCTGCACCTTTGGCATTCAGCCAATCTTCCGATCAGGAAGTGGTGGTGTCCGGTTCGCGCATCAAACGTGACAACTACACCACATCGGCCCCCGTTCAAATCATCCGCAACGAAGATTCCGTGTTGGCGGGTTTTTCTTCCACCACCGAAGTGTTGCAGGGCACTGCCGTGACTGGCGGCCAAGGTCAAATTAACAATGCCTATGGTGGCTATGTGACCGATGGCGGTCCTGGTGCCAATACCTTGGGTTTGCGCGGCTTTGCGCCTACTCGCTCCTTGATTTTGCTGAACGGTCGCCGCATGGCACCGTCGGGCACGCGTGGTGCCGTTGGCGCCGCCGACTTGAACACATTGCCTTCTAGCATCATTGACCGCATTGAAGTGCTCAAAGATGGCGCATCCTCCATCTATGGCTCTGACGCTGTGGCCGGCGTGGTCAACATCATTACCAAAACCAATTTGACCGGTGTCACGACCACATTGAACCAAACTGCCACAGAGCAAGGCGGCGGCAACACCACCAACTTCTCATTGGCGGGTGGCTTCGTGGGCGACAAGTCGCGTTTCTCTGGTTCATACAACATGACTCAGCGAACAGACCTGACATTGGGAGACCGTGACTGGACTCAGTGCAACACCGACTACCGCCGCAAACTGATTGGCACCACCATGGGCGACTGGGGTAGCTGGGACTATGTAGACCCAGCCACTGGCAAGCCAAAGTGCTATCCCATCACGGGCACCGGTTCTAACGGCGTGACCATCAACACCTTGGGTACTGCAACCCGCGCGGGTGTTGGTGCCCCAGGCTCGGTGGGCACCACCTTCAATCGTTGGAGACCCAATGCCAGCATCACCACAGGCTTTGTAGGCTATGAGGGTGTGGGCGGTGGTTCTAACAACATCAACGTTCGCGATGTGATTGAACCCCGTAAATTCAATTCTTCCTTGATTTCACCTGTGACCAATCACAACTTCTATGGTCAGGGAAGCGTCGACTTGGATATCATGGGCAACGCAGAACTTTATTACGAGTTCTTGTCTAACCGCCGCGAGTCATCGCAAGTTGGCTATCGCCAATTGTCTTTGGACTATGCCTTCGGCAGCCCACTGATTCCAGCTTCAATGGGCATTACCACGGCATTTGCCTCACCCTCCGTCATTACCAACGGCCAAAACATTGGTGTGCGTGCCTTCATTGGCTTTGGCAACGACAAGTCGTCTCAGTCGGTAGATTTCAACCGCGCTGTGGTGGGCTTGCGCGGCGCACTCGGCAAAACAGGTTGGGACTACGACGTGGTCACAGTTCATTCTGAGAGCAAGGGTTCATACACCTTCCAATCTTTCCTGACCGATCGCATGTCCAAGAGCTTGGATGTGGTGGCTTCTGGCAGTGGTTTCGTGTGTCGTGATGCCAGCGGTGGTTGCGTGGCAGCACCTGCTCTCACACCCGCTGTGATTGGTGGCCAATTGCCTTCTGCTTGGGTTAATTATGTTTGGCAGAACGTCACAGGCATTACCAAATTCAAAGAAGATGTTGTCACTGCAACAGCCACCGGCACCTTGTTCACTTTGCCCTACGGTAAAGTGAAAGCGGCTTTCGGTACTGAAGTTCGAAACAACTCGATTGATGATTCGCCTGCGGCCGATTCTCAAGCAGGCAATCTGTACAACCTGACCAGTTCTGCCGCTACGCGCGGTAGCGACAGAGCCACCGACGTGTTTGGTGAAATTGAAGTGCCTTTGTTGAAAGACGTTCCAGGTGCCAAAGAACTGACATTGAATGCTTCTAGCCGTTGGGCCGATTACCGCTCTTACGGTAGTGCCTCTACTTACAAAGTGGGCGCATTGTGGGCACTCGAGAAATCGGTTTCTGTCCGTGCTACTTCTGGCACTTCTTACAGAGCGCCAGCCTTGTTTGAGCAGTTCATGGGTGCCACCTCAGGCTTCGTGTCTTCAACAGCCGATCCTTGCAATAACTGGGATTCAAGCTCTTACGTAGGTTCCAACAAAGCTAAAAACTGTGCAAGCGAAGGCTTGCCAGCTGGCTTCACACAAACCAGCTCGGTGACTGTTATTAACAATGGCGGTGCAGCGGCAGGCTTGAAAGCTGAAACATCTCAGAACTACACCGTGGGTGCTGTGATTCAACCTGAATTGCCAACTGGCATGGGCGATATCTCCTTGGCCGTTGACCGCTTTGGCATCACGGTGAAGGATGGTGTTTCACGTGCTGGTTACTCTGGCATCTTGTCACGTTGCTACGACAGCGTTGCTTTCCGCTCCGGTGGTGGCTTCTGCCGTTTGGTAACACGTTCAGCGGGTAGCAACCAACTGAAGGTGAACGACAGCTATGTGAACTTGGCCACCGACATTGTTCGCGGTGTTGACTTGACAGCCCGTTATGTCAACAACGTGGCCGATGGCAAATTGCGTGTCAATTTCAACGCCACACGCTACGACAAACAAGCCAACAAGTTGTTTGCGGAAGACGCATTGGACGATGTGAACGGCACCGTGACCAATCCCAAGTGGACTGGCAACATTGACGTGAACTACGCTTCCAAAGACTGGACCTACTACTACGGTCTGGATTGGATTGACTCCACCACTTCATACGCCTATTTGGGTTTAGATCAAGCGACAAGTTCATACAAATTTGATACACCCGCTTACTTTAAACACAATGTGTCTGTGAAGTACAAGGATCCAGTGCAGAAGTGGGATATCGTTGTCGGTATTCGTAACCTGACAGATGTGAAGCCTCCTATGATTTCATCTGGTTACTACAGTCGCGTTGGTAATGCAGCGTTGTACAGTGGTTACGATTACTTGGGTCGCACCTTGTTTGTGAACTTGAATAAATCTTTCTAAGATTCATTTAAATCATGGCCTCTGCGGTTCATCACTGCAGGGGCTTTTTTTTTGCAAAGGTTGATATGTTGTTGTTTCAAAAATCAAAATTGTTTATTTCTGTGTGCTTGGCTGGTTTGTCAGTTGTTGCGCTAGCGCAATCTACTGGCAACACCAGCATTCAAGTTCCCACTGAGGCTGTTTTGGGACAATTTGGAAAAATGGCGGGTTTTAGAATTTCCCCCGATGGCAAGCATCTACTGGCGATTGAAAGTCAAGGCGATGTCAGAAACATCTTGGTTTGGAACCTTGATGCCTTGTCAAAGCCACCTACCGTCATTGGCGCCAACAACATGCAAATCAGGTCTGCCAGTTTCATTAAAAATGATGTGCTGTCGGTCGACCTCACCCAGCCCTACGATTCTCGCAGTGGTGAAATTATCAAAACCTTCATCACCAAAACATTGTTCACTGATTTAGAAGGCAAAAACTGGCGCGAGCCCTTGGCTGTGCAAGGCACCACGGCCTCTAGCAACGAAGACACCATGGCTTCGTTGGCCCGTCCCACCCTCCAAAGTACCATGCCGGCCGACCCCGACCATGTGATTCTTTTAAGTGGTGGCAGTGGCAGCGATTTATACAAATACAACGTGCGCAATGGCGTGGCCACCCGTGTCATGCTGATGGCCGATCGTGACATGGGCCTTTATGTCGACCGCTTGGGCGTACCCATGGCCAAGCGACGTGGCGGATCCGACGCCAAAGGCATGTTTGTAGCGCTCGACTTCCGAAATCTTACAAACAATACCTGGGAAGAACACTTTCGCCAATATGTAAAAGACCGTGATGTGGTCGACATTGTTTGGGCCTCATCCAAATCGGGCAAGGCCGTCATCAAGTCCAATGTAGGTCAAGAATTCACGTCACTCATCGAATACGACATCGCCGCCCGTAAGTCTTTGGGCACCTTGTTTGAGCATGCCTACTTTGACGCCGAAAGCATTTGGGGTAACTTAGACCAAGAGTCGGAAGAGAATGATCTTCCAGGCTTTGTCTATGCTGGCCCTTATGGACGAGATGTTCATTGGAACAATGCTGGCTTTGAGGCTGTCATCAAGGGTGTAGCGCAAGCCTTGGGCCTGAAGCCATTAAAACAAGAACTGCGATCTGTGGGTTCCGATAAAAAAGCCTCTGTCACCATGTACGAAGGTGCTAGCGTTCGCATCATCGGTTATCACAAAGGGGCCGAGCCCACTTACTTGATCCAAGTCGATGGCCTGTCTTACCCCACAGAGTTTTATTTGCTCAAAGGCCAAAAGTTCACCTTGCTTTCCAAGTCATTTCCCCAAATTGACAAACGTGCATTGGGGCATGCCAAATTTGTTTATTACAAAGCCAGAGATGGCCTCAACATTCCAGCTTTCTTAACGCAGCCCAACCCCCAACTCTGCGGTCCTGGCCCTTACGCCACCGTCATTCACCCGCACGGTGGCCCTTGGTCCCGAGACAACATGGTCTACGATCAATCCGGCTGGGTGCCCATGTTGGTCTCTCGTTGCATGGTCGTTTTACAACCCCAATTTAGGGGTTCAGCGGGCTGGGGTAAAACGCTTTGGATGGCAGGTGATGGCGAGTGGGGCCAAAAAATGCAAGACGACAAGGACGATGGCGCGAAGTGGTTGATCAGCGAAAACCTGGCCGATCCCAAGCGCATCGCCATGTTTGGTTTTTCATACGGTGGCTATGCCGCGTTTGCCTCGGCTGTTCAACCTCGAGGTATTTACAAATGTGCTGTATCGGGCGCGGGCGTGTCTGACATCAACCGCATTGGCAGCCGCTTGTTTTCCAATCCTTATTTTAGAGATGCCCAAGAGCCCACCATGCGAGGCCTGAGCCCATTGAGCATTGCCGACAAAACTCAAATTCCCATCATGGTGTACCACGGTGATCGTGATCAGACGGTGCCCTTGTCTCAATCCGACCAGTTTGTCGACAAGGCCAAATTGTCCGGAAAACCCATCGAATACCACGTACTAGCCGATTACGGCCACGGACCCGCCTGGAAGCGCGACACCAACATCAAGCAGTTGCAGCTGATCAGTACCTATTTCAAAACAGGTTGTGGTGGCGCTGGTTTGTAGTTCTAGAAAAAATCTGGTTTACAACAATAAAAGCCCCGCAAAGCGCGGGGCAGTTCTATTTGGCGGAGCAGGCGGGATTCGAACCCGCGGTGGGGATAAACCCACACACGCTTTCCAGGCGTGCGACTTAAACCACTCATCCACCGCTCCGAGCCGAGAAGTATAGCATTTGAAGCTAAGAATCTTGGACGTCCTTCGGCGTATTGACTTGATTCTTCATTACACTTCGCACCTCAATTATCTTTATTAGCCCGAAGGTTGGCACCATGAAATTTCGCTTTCCCATCGTCATCATTGACGAAGACTACCGCTCTGAAAACACCTCCGGTCTTGGCATTCGCGCACTGGCTCAGGCCATTGAAACCGAGGGTTTTGAAGTGTTGGGTGTGACCAGTTACGGTGACCTGTCCCAATTTGCTCAGCAACAGTCTCGCGCCAGTGCCTTCATTTTGTCCATCGACGACGAAGAATTTACACCGGGCCCCGACCTTGATCCAGCCGTACTGAGCCTAAGAGCCTTCATTGAAGAAGTGCGCCGCAAAAATGCCGATGTGCCCATCTACATTTATGGTGAAACCAAAACCTCGCGCCACATTCCCAACGACATTCTGCGTGAACTGCATGGCTTCATTCACATGTTTGAAGACACACCAGAGTTTGTGTCGCGCCACATCATTCGCGAAGCCAAGAGCTACTTGGAAGGGGTTCAGCCACCCTTCTTCAAGGCCTTGCTTGACTACGCTGAAGACGGCTCTTACTCGTGGCATTGCCCCGGGCACTCAGGCGGCGTGGCTTTTTTGAAAAGTCCTGTGGGCCAGATGTACCACCAGTTTTATGGTGAAAACATGCTGCGCGCAGACGTGTGCAACGCGGTGGAAGAACTGGGCCAGTTGCTCGATCACAATGGCGCCATTGGCGAAAGCGAGCGCAATGCGGCGCGTATTTTCAATGCCGACCATTGTTTCTTTGTCACCAACGGCACCAGCACCTCCAACAAAATGGTTTGGCACCACGCAGTAGCGCCAGGCGATGTGGTAGTGGTCGATCGCAACTGTCACAAGTCTATCTTGCACGCCATCATCATGACGGGCGCCATTCCTGTTTTCTTAAAGCCCACGCGCAACCACTACGGCATCATTGGACCGATCCCTCAAAGCGAGTTTGAGATCTCCAACATCCAGGCCAAAATCAAGGCCAATCCATTGCTCAAGGGAGTCGATGCCAAGAAGGTCAAGCCTCGCGTCATGACCCTCACGCAGTCCACTTACGATGGCGTGTTGTACAACACCGAAACCATCAAGGGCATGCTCGATGGCTATGTTGAGAACTTGCACTTTGACGAGGCTTGGTTGCCCCACGCGGCTTTCCATCCCTTCTACGGCACCTACCATGCCATGGGCAAAAAGCGCGCAAGGCCCAAGCACTCCTTGGTGTACGCCACGCAGTCCATTCATAAATTGTTGGCGGGCATCAGTCAGGCCAGCCATGTGCTCATTCAAGATTCACAAAACAACAAGCTCGACAGGCACTTGTTCAATGAAGCGTATTTGATGCACACAAGCACCAGCCCGCAGTACAGCATCATTGCCAGCTGCGACGTGGCGGCTGCCATGATGGAACCCCCAGGCGGCACTGCTTTGGTAGAAGAAAGCATTGCCGAAGCGCTTGACTTTAGACGCGCCATGCGCAAAGTCGATGCCGAGTTTGGCAAAGACTGGTGGTTCAAAGTGTGGGGCCCCGAAAACTTGGTGGAAGAGGGCATTGGCCGCGCCGAAGATTGGATCTTGCGCAGCGACTCTCGCAAGAAAGTCAGCAAGTGGCATGGCTTTGGTCAAATGGCCGATGGCTTCAACATGCTCGACCCCATCAAGGCCACCATTGTGACGCCGGGCCTCAACTTGGACGGCAAGTTTGACAAGACGGGTATTCCTGCTTCGGTGCTCACCAAGTTTCTAACCGAGCACGGCGTGGTGGTAGAAAAAACAGGTCTCTACAGTTTCTTCATCATGTTCACCATTGGCATTACCAAAGGCCGATGGAACTCACTGCTGACTGCTTTGCAGCAGTTTAAAGACGACTACGATCGCAACCAACCGATGTGGCGCATCATGCCGGAGTTCTGCCAAAAGCAGCCCAAATACGAACGCATGGGTCTGCGCGATTTGTGTCAGCACATTCACACTCTTTATGCCAAGTACGATGTGGCGCGCCTCACCACCGAAATGTATTTGTCAGACCTGACGCCTGCCATGACACCGGCTGATGCTTACGCACACATTGCGCGTCGCAAAACCGAACGTGTCTCGATTGATGAATTGGAAGGTCGCGTGACCGTGGGTCTTGTCACGCCATATCCACCAGGTATTCCATTGTTGGTGCCAGGCGAAGTGTTCAACAAAAAGATTGTGGACTACTTGAAGTTTTCACGCGAATTCAATTTGCAGTGCCCAGGCTTTGAAACCGACATTCATGGCATGGTGGAAGTTGTGGGTGACGACGGCGTGAAGCGTTATTTTGCAGATTGTGTTCGTTAAAACTCATCCAAAGTCATTTTGAACAGCCAAAAAAAACCGCTCCGAGGAGCGGTTTTTTATCAGCTGAAACAAGTTGATTAGAACTTGTAGCTGGCCTTGACAGTGACTGCACGGCCCAGTGGGTCTGTGAAGCGTGGGTCGTAGCCCTGCTGGAACGTAGCACCTTGGTTTGTGAAAGGTGGCTTCACATCCAAGACGTTGCGAACCACAGCACCGAGCGTCAGGTTTTTGATGCCTGTGTAGCTCATGCCCAAATCCACCAATGTGTATGACTTCACTTGATTGGTGAACCTAGGATCTACATTTTCATCTGTGTATCCAGACATGTAGCGAACGCCAGCGCTGTAGCGATAGTCACCCTCGGCCATGGTGGTGGTCAGGTTGTGCTTCCAACGGAAGATAGGACTTGCGTCTTTGTACTTGCCAGCGTTTTCGATGTATTCACCACCAATTTCACGTTGGTATTTGTAGCTGTTGACATAGGTGCCGTCGTAGCTGAAGTTGGTTTTCAAGCCAGACATGATGGTGGTGTATGCCAGGCTGAAATCCAAGCCATTGGTGCGAACATTGCCCAAGTTGTCGGTCAAGGTTTTGATGTACGCAATGGCGCTAGAGCCAGCCACCACACCGCAAGCGTCCCACTTGGCTGCTTCTGCCGCACTCAGCGTGTTACACCTGAAAATTTTGCTGGCGTACTTGGTTGGATTGTCAAAAATGGACTGCTCTGGGAAGGCGCCAATTTGACTGTTCACGGTCACATTCCAGTAGTCCACTGTCATCAGCAAGTTTTTGGCAGGCTGGAAGGCCGTACCAAAGCTAATTGCTTTTGATTTTTCAGGCTTGACATCAGGATTGCCACCTTGCAGGGCTTGCGTTTGTTGACCGCAGTCGCGTGAAGCAATACCGCCCGTACGCACAATGCCGCCTGCACACAAGACCGGATCGTCATAGGCATTGGCTGAGTAGGTTCTGGCTTGTGGGCCAAACACGTCATCCAAAGAGGGTGCACGGAAACCTGTGTTGGCTGAACCACGCAGAATGGCGGTAGGCGACAGGGTGTAACGGAAGCCCACTTTGGGATTCACGCTGCTGCCGAAATCGCTGTAATTGTCTGCACGCAAAGCAGCCTGCAACTCCAACAATTTGCTCACAGGGAACAAGGCCTCAGCCACAACCGCAGTGACCGTGCGTGAAGCATCGTTCACGTGGTAGGGGCTCCGTCCTGCGGAGGGAACACTGTCGACCAAATTGTCGTCTGTGTTGGTGGAGTAGCCTTCACGGCGAACTTCTGCACCCAAAGAAATGGCAGCGTTGCCGCCGTCCATTTTGAACCAATCGCGGTTGAAACGAGCGTCAGCACCAACGGCTGTCCCTTTGCCTGTGGAAAAGGTTCCGCGCGCTTTGGCCGCTTCAATCAGGTCCAATCCAGCTTGTGAGTTGGCACCAAAGGGATTGAGGACGCCACTGGTGACGCCGGCTTGAATTTTGGCTTTACTGACATAACCGTTGGTGGGGCCATCAGAGACAGTGCTTGAGGCTGAATAGAGGCCTGTTTTGTAGTCCCATGCGCCTTCAACGCCCGACAAATCAACCACGACGCGGCTGGCATTTGCATTGGATGTGTTTTCACGACGGCCGCCTGGCACCATGCGCCAGCCTATGCCAAACAAGCCTTTAGCCGTGTCCAAACCTGCAAATGTGCGGGGGTAGAACGGGCTGGTGGTTGGCATGGTCAAGCCGGTGACCGGATCTGGGGCAATACGCGCCACATTGGTGTTTTCGGAGTGAACCATTTCAACGGTCAACAAGCGGCTGTCGCTCAAACGGAACGAGCCCTTGGCATTGAAGTTGATGTTTTCAGTCTCAGGGATGATGTCAATGGCGGAGGTGTAGTCATAGCGGCAAGTTGTACCGCTGATGTAAATGGAGCCTGGAGGCGCGCATGTTGGCGCCGTGATGTTGCCAGACTTAATGTCGCCGGTGGTGTTGTAGTAGCTGAAATTGGCTGGGAAGCTGGTGCCTGACGTTTTGTTCAGACCGCTGGCAGGAATCACGCCGGTGGCGCCAAATGCACGCTCTGTGGCTCTCACGCTAGATTGTGTTTTGTTGTCTAAAGACGCCCAAAAGTTGTAGCCGTCTTTGGACAAAGAGCCTTGACCTGCAGAAATGGTGAAGCGTTTGATTTGGCCAGAAGCGCCGGTGGCTGCTGTGTTTTCAACCGCAATGTCAACACCTTGATAATCGCGTTTGGTGATGAAGTTAATCACACCGCCCACAGCATCGGTGCCGTAAATGGCGGAAGCGCCATCACGCAACACTTCGATGCGATCTAAAGCCGCAAAAGGAATGGCATTCAAGTCAACAGCACTGGCGCCGATACCGAAAAATGCCAAACGACGGCCGTTCAGCAAAATCAATGTTTTGTTAGATCCCAAGCCACGCAAGCTTGCGTAGGTACCGCCACCCGTGCTGGAGCCCACACTTTGGCTGGCACCCTGGGTGGACTGGCTGGCCGTGATGCGCTGAACAATTTCTTCTGTAGAAGTAACGCCCACTGATCGCAACTCATCTGCCGAATAGATGGACACCGGCATAGAGCTCTGGTCTTCAATCGAACGCTTGATGGCCGATCCGGTGATGGTGACGGTGTCAACTTGTTGGGCTTGGACTTGCAAGCCGGCCATGGCCACTGCAGTGCCACCAAAAGCCACCATCAAACGGCGGTTCAGGTTACTCATCTTGAATCTAGGCATATAACTTATCCTTTTTTTTGACTGAATGAACATGAGCTTGAAATTGAATGTGTGAACTAAGAAATTTCAATTTTTTTCATTGAAATGACTTTGTCAACAATTCACAACTCACCCCATTAATATGTGACAAATAAAAGTAAATTGCCATTATTGAATGTGTAAGTGTTAAAAAAAAACAACGCTCAAGAGCGTTGTTTTGTGAAGTGGTGTGAGTTTTTCGAATGTTCAAGAAATGCCACCCACCACATGGCTAAAACCACCATCCACATAGATGATTTCAGCGGAAATACCCGCTGACAAAGAACTCATCAAAAAGGCAGCGGTGTTTCCAACATCTTCGGTGGTGACATTCCGCCTAATGGGCGCCGTGGCGGCCACCGCATTCAAAATTTTGCCAAAATCTTTAATGCCACTGGCCGCCAGCGTTTTGATGGGGCCGGCACTGATGCCATTGACTCGAATTTTGTGGGGACCCAAGGCATCGGCCAAGTACCTGACAGAAGCCTCTAGAGATGCCTTTGCCAAACCCATGGTGTTGTAATTGGGAACCACTTGATTGGCGCCTAAATAGCTGAGGGTGAGCAGGGCTGCGTCTTCACGCAGGTAGGGCAAGGCCGCTTTGGCCATGGCCGGGAAGCTGTAAGCGCTGATGTCGTGCGCTATTTTGAAGCCTTCGCGGCTGAGCCCCTCCAGAAAATCTCCGGCTATGGCTTCTTTGGGTGCAAAGCCAATGCTGTGCACAAAGCCATCAAATTGAGGCCAGTGAACAGCGAGGTCTTTGAACAGCTTTTCAATCTGAGCGTCATCGCCCACATCGCAGTCAAAAATCAATTTGGATTGGAAGTCGGCTGCAAATTCTGTGATGCGGTCTTTGAAGCGCTCCCCAACATAGCTAAAGGCCAACTCAGCGCCCTGAGCGTGGCATGCTTTGGCAATGCCGTAGGCGATGGATCGGTTGGACAGAACACCCGTGATGAGAATTTTTTTACCAGCTAGAAAGCTCATTGTTTTTGTCACCTGTTTGAAATATCCTCCATTTTGACATGAGACAACTCCCAAATGTGGTCACAATCCACACTTGATTTAAAGGGCTGACCATTGAACTCCGACATCAGAATAATGAGCAAATCAATTCGTTTCTGCATCTGCTTGAGCCTTGTCCTGGCTTTTTTGACGAGTTGCAACGGCGTCTCCAACGAACCTGTGTCCAAGGCCCTGCTGGCCGAAAACGTCTTGTTCAGCTCCTACCAAGAATCCCCCAAATACCTAGACTCCACATCGTCCTACAGCAACAACGAGACGCCTTGGACCTATGCGGTTTACGAGCCGCCCCTCAAATACCATTATTTAAAACGCCCCTACGAATTGGTGCCGCGCACCTTGGTAGAAATGCCGCACGTGAAATTTGTGAGCAAGGAAGGCGCAGAGCTGCCAGTGCAAACCCCCGCAGCGCAAATTGCCGAGAGCGTGTTTGAGCTCAAAATTCAGCCCGGCATTTTGTATCAGCCACACCCCGCCCTTGCTAAAACTGCAGATGGCAAACCTCTCTATTTAAACCTCAAAGAATCTGATTTGGAGGGCAAGCGCCGCCCTTACGATTTTGAGCAGATGGGCACCCGCGAGCTGTTGGCCGAAGACTATGCCTACGCCATCAAGCGTTTGGCCACGCCTCGCATCAAGTCGCCTTCCTTTGGTTTTTTGTCTGAAAAAATTGTGGGCTTGGCTGATTACGGCAAACAAATCAAGGCCTTCAATGATCAACTGAAAAAGGGCAAATCGGCGCGCGAGGTCGGCCCCTTAGGGCATTTGCCTTGGCTTGACTTTAGAGAGCATGCGTTGTCGGGTGTTGAAGTGATTGATTCACACACTTTGAAAATCAGGGTGGTGGGCAAGTACCCCCAATTTAAATATTGGTTGGCCATGACTTTCTTTGCGCCCATTCCTTGGGAGGTAGATGCCTTCTATGCCCAAGACGGCATGTCGCGTCGGAACCTGAACCCAGACACATGGCCTGTGGGCACGGGTCCTTACATGTTGACCGAATACATTCCCAATGCGCGAATGGAATTGGTTCGCAATCCCAATTACCGCGGCGTGCCATACCCTTGTGAAGGCGAGCCAGGCGATGAGGCCAAAGGCTTGCTGAAGGACTGCGGCAAGAAAACCCCTTTTGTTGACAAAGTGGTGTCTGTCATTGAAAAAGAAGGCACCTCGGTGGCCACGAAGTTCATCCAAGGCTACTACGACATTCCCCAATTGGAGCGTGGTGAGCCGGGCATCGGATACCAAGTGTCGATTCAAGATGGCACGGGCCGTGCCAAAGAGTTGCTTGAAAGAAAAATTCAATTGCCCAGCACCATTCAGGTGGGCTTGTGGCACTTTGGTTTTAATTGGTTAGACCCTGTGGTGGGTTTGGGCAAAACACCAGAAGACCGCATTCGCAATAAAAAGTTGCGCCAAGCTTTGGCCATCGCTTTTGACTTTGAAGAGTATGTGTCTATCTTTGAAGATGACCGGGCGCGAGTGAATCACAGCGTGGTGGTGCCCGGCTTGTTTGGCAACAACTTGTCCAAGCCCAACCCTGTTATTTACGACATATTGCCTGACGGCAAAATCAAGCGCAAGTCGATTGAGGTGGCCAAGCAATTGTTAAAGGAGGCCGGTTATCCCGATGGGCGAGATGTTAAAACAGGTCAAGCTTTGGTCTTGAACTACGACACGCAAGGCGTGGGCCCAGGATACAAAGCCAGGCTCGATTGGGTGGCCAAACAATTTGCCAAGCTCAACATTCAAGTTGAAATTCGGAACACAGACTACAACCGCTTTCAAGACAAGATGCGCAAGGGTTCGGCGCAGTTTTATTTCTGGGGTTGGTTGGCTGACTATCCTGACCCAGAAAACTTTTTGTTCTTGCTATACGGCCCCAATTCAAAGGCCAAGTTTGATGGCGAGAACTCTAGCAATTACGCCAATCCCGAATTCGATCAGTTGTTTGACCGCATGAAAGACTTGGATGACACGCCCGAGCGTGAGGCCATGATTGGCCAAATGATCAAGATCATGCAAGACGATTTGCCCATGATGTACGGTTGGTCTGAAGAGTTCGGCGGCGCTTATCACCAGTGGGTTGCCAATGGCAAACCCTCTAACATCATTCGAGACAACTTACCCTATTTGCGCATCGATTCAGACTTGCGCATGGCCAAAATCAAAGAGTGGAATCAAGCTGTTTGGTGGCCCTTGGCGGTCTTGCCATTGTTGCTGTTGGCGGTGGCTTGGCCTGCTTGGAAGGCTTGGCGCAGGCGGCAATCACAACAAGCTGTGGCATCCGCCCCCAGTCTTTCATCATCTCAAAAAGGTTTGTGATGTTTCAATTTTTAACACGTAAATTGACTTACGGTTTTACCATATTGGTAGGCATTAACTTGCTCACCTTTGTGTTGTTTTTCAAAGTCAACACCCCCGATGACATGGCCCGCATGCAACTGGGTGGCAAGCGCGTCACACCTGACGCGATCGAAAAGTGGAAAGCCGAGCGAGGCTACGACCGGCCTTCTTTTTTCAATGAGCAAGAACAGGGTCTTGCGCAGTTGACCAACACCATCTTTTTAGACAGCTCGTTGCGCATGTTTGCGTTTGATTTTGGCCGTGCTGACAGCGGCCGCGACATTGCCTCCGAAATTGTTCGGCGCGCGGGTCCTTCCATTGCGTTGGCCTTGCCCACCTTTGTGGTGGGCTTGGGAATTTCGGTGGTGCTGGCCCTTGGTTTGGCGTTTTTCAGGGGCACTTATTTGGACTTTTGGGGCACCGTGTTGTGTGTGGTTTTCATGTCCATTTCTTCGCTGTTTTTCATTGTGATGGGGCAGTTCTTGTTTTCCAGAGTGTTGCAACTCATGCCGGTGTCTGGCTTTGCACCCGGCTTGGATGCTTGGCGCTTTTTGGTCTTGCCCATTGCCGTGGGCATCTTGGCGCGATTGGGTGGCGAGGTTCGGTTTAACCGTACCTTGTTCATGGAGGAAATTGGCAAAGACTACGTCCGCACCGCTCGATCCAAGGGCTTGTCGGAAGCGCGAGTACTTTTAAGCCATGTGCTGCGCAATGCACTCATTCCCATTTTGAGTGCGTCGGTGGCCGTCATTCCTTTGTTGTTCATGGGCAGTCTGATCACCGAATCGTTTTTTGCCATTCCAGGCCTGGGCAGTTATTTGATTGAAGCCATTTCAAGTCAAGACTTTGCCATTGTGCGAGCCATGGTTTTCATCGGCTCCTTTTTGTACATCATTGGCCTGATCTTGACCGATATCAGCTACACCTTGGCCGACCCCCGCATTCGTTTGCAGTAAGAACACCATGCAACCAGTCTTTCTTCTCACCGATCTGTTCGTCTACGCCATTTTGCTGTTTGTCATTTGGTATGTGTGGCATGTCCGCTCTGACCGCAATTTGAGCGCCAATTGGCGTTTGGCCATGTGCCGTCCTGTCACCATCGTGAGCAGCATGGTGCTGGGTTTCTTCATGTTGGTGGCGCTGGCCGACTCCATTCACTTTCGGGAAGCCTTGCCCACATCGGCAGGTCAAACCAAACAATTTTCCTCCGAAGCCAATTCGGTTTTAGACAAGTTGTTGAAACCCATCGCCTTGGCCAGAGAGCGCAGTTATTCTGAACCTTTGGCGGCAGTCGGTTTCAGAAAAGAAACATTCGAAAAAGACGGTGTGTCAGTGCGTGACTATCCCAGACTTCGCTTTGGCGGCAAGCATCTGACAGACCCTGCGAAAGAGCTTGCGGCCGATGTGTCTGCCAGATCTTGGTCTGCCCTTGGCGTCGGTGCATTGATTGTGTTGGTGACTTTGTCATCAGCTTGCTTGCTTGCCAGCGTGGTCACCCAACACTCTGTTTGGATTGTACTTTCCAAATTCAAAGCAGGTCATACCGAGTGGCCATGGCGCGCCATGGCCATCACGTTCACGATCATGGTGCTGGTCATCACTTGGGTGCTGATGTTGTCAGAGTATTACCATGTGTTTGGCACCGACCGAACGGGCAATTCGGTCTTGGTTTTTGCCTTAAAGAGTGTTCGCACAGCCTTGGTCATTGGTGGTTTGACCACCTTGGTGGTCTTGCCCTTGGCTTTGTTTTTTGGTGTCACTGCTGGTTATTTGCGCGGGTGGGTGGACGAAGCCATTCAGTACTTGTACACCTTGCTGGCTTCTATTCCCGACGTGTTGTTGATTGCCGCTTCAGTCTTGCTGCTGCAGGTGTTCATTGACAAAAACCAAGGTGTATTTGAAACTGCCTTAGAGCGTGCCGATGCCAGATTGTTTTTCTTGTGCCTGATTTTGGGCATCACGTCATTCACGGGTTTGTGCCGCTTGGTTCGAGGTGAAACACTCAAGCTCAGAGAGCTTGAATACATTCAATCGGCCCGTGCATTTGGGGTCTCCACGCCAAGGGTGTTGTGGCGGCACATCGTGCCCAATCTCATGCACTTGGTGCTGATCAATACCGTGATGCAGTTTTCCGGGTTTGTGTTGGCTGAGGCTGTGTTGTCTTATGTGGGTGTTGGCGTCGATCCCAAAACTGCCAGTTTTGGCGTGATGATTAACACCGCGCGTGCCGAGTTGGCCGCCACGCCCTTGGTCTGGTGGACCTTGGCCACAGCCTTTGTTTTCATGTTTCTGATTGTGCTCAGCGCCAACTTATTGGCAGATGCTATCAGAGATGCCTTTGACCCCCGCACCCGACTTCGAAGTGTCAGTGCCACGGTCAACCCCTCCGCCGCCACAGACAAAGAGGTTGCCGCATGAGCGCCCAATTGAACGTTCAAAATTTGGTGGTCGATCTGCAGACTGAAGCAGGTATGGCTCGCGCAGTGGATGCACTCAACATGACCTTGAACAAAGGTCAAACATTTGCGTTGGTGGGCGAGTCGGGATGTGGCAAGTCCATGACGGCGCTTTCATTGCTTCGGTTGCTGCCAGACAATGCGATCATTCGATGTGGCAAAGTCCAGCTGTCCGACACGGACGTTTTCAAGCTGAGTGAAAGCCAAATGCGCACCATCCGTGGCCGCCGTATTTCCATTATTTTCCAAGAGCCCTCCACCAGTTTGAATCCCGTCATGACCGTGGGTGATCAAATTTTGGAAGTGATCTTTCAACACACGTCTTTGAAAGGTCAAGCGGCCCGTGCCCGTGCCATTGATTGGTTGGCCAAGGTGGGTTTGCCTGAACCTGAGCGCCGCATGGGCAGCTACCCCTTTGAAATGTCGGGTGGACAACTCCAGCGCGTCATGATTGCCATTGCCTTGGCGGCAGAGCCCGATTTGCTCATTGCAGACGAGCCCACCACCGCCCTGGACGTGACGATTCAAGCGCAAATTTTGGATTTGCTGAAAAGCCTGCAGCAAGAGCGCGGCATGGCCATGTTGCTCATCACGCACGACTTGGCCGTCGTCAGTGGCATGGCCGATCAGGTGGCGCTGATGTACGCCGGTCAAATCGTAGAAGTCGCCTCAGCGGCCGACTTTTTCATGCGCCCCTCGCACCCTTACGCCAAGTTGTTGTTGCAAGCTTTGCCTGGCGAAGATTTGCGTGGCAGACAGCTGGCTGCCATTCACGGCACAGTGCCACCTTTGACGCAAGCTTTCAAGGGCTGCAGATTTGCCCCAAGGTGCCCTTACCAATCCGAAGTGTGCCTTGACAAAAACGTGGCCATGATTCCCCTCACAGAAGGCCATCATGCTCGGTGTGCACGTTTGAACGATGCCAGCTTGCAGTCGCTTAGCTTGCCTCCACTGCTTGACAGGTCCCATGCGTTGTCCACAGACCACTCTGCGTTGTTGTCCGTGCAAAATTTATCCGTGACCTATGCCATGGGCGGTGGCTTTTTGGGTGCCAAGAAAACATTCCAAGCGGTCAAGAAGGTGAGTTTTGACATTCAAAAAGGTCAAACCTTGGCCTTGGTGGGCGAATCGGGTTGCGGCAAAACGACCATTGGCAAGGCCTTGCTGCAGCTGTTGACACCTCAAACCGAAATTGGCGGCCAAGCGTTTCTGAATGGCCAAGACTTGTTCACTTTGAAGGGTCAAGCTTTACAAGAATCACGCCGTCAGCTGCAAATTATTTTCCAAAACCCCTTTGCCTCCTTGAACCCACGCATGCGCGTGCAAGAAATTTTGGAGGAGGGCATGAAGAGCCTGCATCCAGAATGGTCTGATGATCAACGCCATGCCGACTTGAAATTGTTGATGGACCAAGTGGGTTTACGGCCCGATGCGCTTGACCGTTATCCCCACGAGTTTTCGGGGGGGCAGCGGCAGCGGATCGCCATCGCACGCGCACTGGCCGTCAAGCCCAGCCTTATCGTTTGTGACGAACCCACTTCGGCTTTGGATGTCTCGGTACAAGCTCAAATATTGAATTTGTTGCGTGAACTTCAAGATCATTTGGGCGTGAGCTATTTGTTTGTGACGCATAACATTGGAGTGGTCGCTTATCTGGCCGACAAGGTGGCGGTGATGCAGGCGGGTGAAATTGTGGAAATGGGCGAGGCTTCTCAGGTCTTGAACCAACCTCAGGCCGTCTATACAAAAACCTTGCTCTCGTCGGTGCCAAAACTAAACCAAGCGCTGGCCTAATCTGGCACTTTTTCCCAACAATGTCGTTCCAAATCAAGGATTTATAGATTAGAATCCGAGCTTCACGACCAAACGGGCGGGTTTTCACCGCCCGTTTTTTTTGGTCGATCGATTAATGAAACCCTGAATTTAAAGACTTTTTTCGCGTGGCATTGCAGCAGATTGTTGAAGAAACCGTGGCCGGAATGGGCTATGAACTGGTAGAGATTGAACGCTCTGCCGGTGGTCTCTTGCGCATCACCATCGACAACACCTGGCAAGAAGGTGTTGACCGGCATGACATTCCGCTTGTCACGGTGGAAGATTGTGAAAAGGTCAACCGACAACTTATGTTTGCTTTAGAAGTAGATGCGGTGGAATACAAGCGCTTGGAAGTGTCCTCGCCGGGCATTGATCGCCCCCTCCGCACCGAAAATGACTTTGCCCGATTTGAAGGCGAGCTGATTGACATCACCCTCAAGGCCCCTATGGGCGAGGCCGCCGCTGGCTTGGTCAATGCGCTGCGAAAAAAATTCAGAGGCTATTTGGAAAAGACTGAAACGCAAAGCACTTGGCAAATTGTGTGGTCCGACGCACCCGAACCCAAGCCGGGTGCTCGCGTCAGTAAAAACAGGCCTACTGTGCCCATGCAAGCATTGGGGTTCAAGTTGGAAGAATTAAGAGAGGCGCGCCTTGCGCCTGTGGTTGATTTCAAGGGCCGCAAGCCCAAAATAGACTTAGGAGAAAAATAAAATGAATCGCGAATTGTTGATGTTGGTCGAAGCCATCTCTCGTGAAAAAAATGTCGAACGTGACATTGTTTTTAGCGCTGTTGAATCCGCCTTGGCACAAGCCACCAAAAAACTCTATCCAGGCGATGTGGACATTCGCGTGTCCATCGATCGCGACAGCGGCAACTACGAAACATTCCGTCGCTGGCACGTGATGCCCGATGAAGCTGGCCTGCAATTGCCCGATCAAGAAATTTTGTTGTTTGAAGCCCTCGAACAAATCCCTGACATTGAAGTCGACGAATACATCGAAGAGTCTGTCGAGTCTTTGCCCATCGGACGCATTGGCGCCATGGCTGCCAAGCAAGTCATCCTGCAAAAAATCCGCGATGCAGAACGCGAAATGCTGTTGAATGAATTCATGGCCCGCGGCGAGAGAATTTTGGTGGGCACCGTCAAGCGCATGGACAAGGGCGACATCATCGTGGAAGCCGGTCGTGTGGAAGGCCGTCTGCGCCGCAACGAAATGATCCCCAAGGAGAACTTGCGCAACGGCGACCGTGTTCGCGCCATGATCATGGAAGTCGACCTGACCTTGCGCGGTGCACCCATCATCTTGTCGCGGTCTTCGCCCGAGTTCATGATTGAACTTTTCCGCCAAGAAGTCCCCGAGATTGAGCAAGGATTGCTCGAAATCAAATCGTGTGCCCGCGATCCCGGATCCCGCGCCAAGATCGCTGTTTTGTCGCACGACAAGCGCGTCGACCCTATCGGTACTTGCGTGGGTGTGCGCGGTACCCGCGTCAACGGCGTGACCAATGAACTGGCGGGTGAGCGTGTCGACATCGTGTTGTGGAGTGAAGACCCTGCGCAGTTTGTGATTGGCGCCTTGGCGCCGGCCAACGTGCAGTCAATTGTGGTGGACGAAGAGAAGCACGCCATGGACGTGGTGGTCGATGAAGAAAACTTGGCCATCGCCATTGGCCGCGGCGGTCAAAACGTGCGCTTGGCATCTGACCTCACGGGTTGGAAGATCAACATCATGGACGCTGCCGAATCGGCACAGAAACAGGCCGAAGAGACCACTGGCGCTCGCGCTTTGTTCATGGAAAAACTGGATGTCGACCAAGAAATTGCCGACATCCTGATTGAAGAGGGCTTTACCAGCTTGGAAGAAGTGGCTTATGTGCCTATCCAAGAGATGTTGGACATCGAAAGCTTCGACGAAGACACTGTGAATGAGTTGCGAACACGCGCCAAAGACGCTTTGCTCACCCAAGAAATTGTGCGCGAAGAAAGCGTTGATGATGTCTCTCAAGACCTGCGTGATCTTGAAGGCCTCACACCCGAATTGATTGCCAAGCTGGTCGAAGCAGGCATTCAAACCCGCGACGATTTGGCCGACTTGGCCACTGACGAACTGACCGACATCACCGGACAAACCGATGGTGAAGCCACCGCCCTGATCATGAAAGCCCGTGAACATTGGTTCACAGGTCAGGCCTAATATCAAGGAGGCACGAACCCCATATGTCCAGTAACACCGTCGCCGAGTTTGCCAGCGAACTCAAAAAATCACCCGACACATTGCTAGAGCAGTTGCGCTCAGCTGGTGTCGAAAAATCAAACGCACACGATGCGTTAAGCGAAGCAGACAAGCAAAAACTGCTGGGGTATCTGCAAGCCAGCCATGGCACTGTGGTGGGAGAGCGCAAAAAAATCACCTTGGTCAAAAAATCGACCAGCGAAATCAAACAAGCCGATGCCACAGGCAAGGCTCGCACCATTCAAGTGGAGGTGCGTAAAAAACGCACCTTCATTAAACGCGACGATGAAATTGAAGCACCAGCGCCTGCAGTGTCCGAACCTGTCGCTCCGTTCATCGACCATGCCGAACTTGCAAAGCGTGAAGAAGAAGCGCGCAGCCAAGCTGAATTGCTTCGCCGCCAAGAAGAGGCCTTGACCGAAAAACGTCTTGAGCGCGAAGCCAAAGAACTGGCCAAGCGCGAAGAAGCCAAGATGTTAGAAGCAGCCGCCTTGGTCGCTGCGGCTGAGCCCGTTGCTCCCAAATCGGCCGATGACGTGGCGGCCGATGCAGCAGCCGTGCGACGCTCGAAGGCAGCCGCTGCCCAGCTAGAAGCGGACAGCATCAATGCAGCTTCCAAGCCCGTTGACCCTTCCATTGCCATCTCTGCCGAAGCCGAGCGAGTGATTGCCGAGAATGCCGTCAAGGCCGAGAAAGCCGCCATGATCAAGGCGGTCCAAGAACAGGCTGAAAACGATGCCAAAGCCATTGTGGCCGACGAAGCTGCGCGCGAACTCGATTTAAATCAGCGCCGCAACAAAGCTTTGGCTGAGGCGGAAGCCATTCGCGCCATGATGAGTGGCCCCGCCAAAAAAGCGCCCCCCAAAGAGTTGCCCAAGGCCGACCCGAAAGCCGCTGCCAAAGGTACTTTGCACAAGCCTGCACAAGCCCCGGGTACCACTCTGAAGCGTGCGCCTGCGGCCACTGAGGCCAAAGATGCTGCGCCCGCAGGCAACAAAGAAGTGAAGTCTGCCAAGCTGTCCTCTAGCTGGGCCGGTGATCCCGCCACCAAAAAGAAAGCCATTCCCACACGCGGCGACACCAGCGGTGGTGTCGGTCGCAACAATTGGCGTGGCGGACCTAAGAACCGCCGCGGCAACGACCGTGATCGTGAAGAGCATGTGCAGGCCGCTCCTGTTGAGGCGCGCATCATTGAGGTTCATGTGCCCGAGACCATCACGGTGGCAGAGTTGGCGCACAAAATGGCCATCAAGGCCTCAGAGGTCATCAAGCAGCTTATGAAGTTGGGCCAGATGGTCACCATCAATCAGCCCTTGGACCAAGACACTGCCATGATTTTGGTGGAAGAGCTGGGTCACAAAGCTGTGATTGCTGCTTTGGACGATCCAGAAGCTTTTACCGACGATGAAGTGTCGCAAAGCGATGCGCCCTTGTTACCACGTGCGCCTGTGGTCACTGTCATGGGTCACGTTGACCACGGTAAAACGTCTTTACTTGACTACATTCGCCGTGCCAAAGTGGCATCGGGCGAAGCGGGTGGCATTACCCAGCACATTGGGGCTTACCACGTTCAAACTGATCGTGGCATGGTGTCCTTTTTGGACACACCAGGTCACGAGGCCTTCACGGCCATGCGTGCTCGTGGCGCTCAAGCCACCGACATTGTGATCTTGGTGGTGGCCGCCGACGACGGCGTCATGCCGCAAACCAAAGAAGCCATCAAGCACGCCAAGGCTGCAGGTGTGCCCATCGTGGTGGCCATCAATAAAATTGACAAGCCCGATGCCAACCTAGATCGCGTCAAGGGCGAGTTGGTGGCCGAAGAAGTGGTGCCCGAAGAGTTTGGTGGTGATTCACCTTTTGTGGGTGTCTCCGCCAAAACAGGTGCGGGCATTGACGCTTTGTTGGAGCAAGTGTTGTTGCAAGCTGAAGTGCTTGAGCTTCGGGCGCCTGTGGCTGCAGCGGCCAAAGGCTTGGTGATCGAAGCGCGCCTGGACAAAGGTCGTGGCCCGGTGGCTACCATTTTGGTTCAGTCGGGTACCTTGTCCACAGGCGACGTGGTGTTGGCAGGCCAAACATTTGGCCGTGTTCGCGCCATGTTGGATGAAAACGGCAAGACCATCAAATCGGCTGGCCCTTCAATTCCTGTCGAAATCCAAGGTTTGACGGAAGTGCCTCAAGCCGGTGACGAATTCATGGTGATGAGCGACGAACGCCGCGCCCGTGAAATTGCCACTTACCGAGCTGGCAAATTCCGCAACACCAAACTGGCCAAGCAACAAGCCGCCAAGTTGGAAAACATGTTCACCGACATCAATGCGGGTGAGGTAAAAACCTTGCCCATCATTGTCAAAGCCGATGTCCAAGGTTCGCAAGAAGCCTTGGCAGCTTCCTTGCTCAAGCTGTCGACCGAAGAGATCAAAGTGCAGTTGGTCTACGCTGCGGTGGGTGGTATCAGCGAGTCCGACATCAATCTGGCCATTGCCTCCAAAGCGGTCGTCATTGGCTTTAACGTGCGTGCCGATGCCGGTGCGCGCAAGCAGGCTGAGAGCAACGGCGTCAGCATCAATTACTACAACATCATTTATGACGCTGTCGATGAATTGAAAGCGGCCATGTCGGGCATGTTGGCACCGGAGCAAAAAGAAGAAGTCATTGGCATGGCCGAAATTCGAACCGTGTTTGTGGCCTCCAAAATTGGAACGGTGGCGGGTTGTATGGTCACCAATGGCCAGGTCATGCGCTCTTCCAAATTCCGTTTGCTGCGCAACAATGTGGTCATCTACACCGGCGACATCGATTCACTCAAGCGCCTCAAAGACGACGTGCGTGAAGTCAAAGAAGGCTTCGAGTGCGGTATCAAACTCAAAAACTACAACGACATCGAAGTGGGCGACCAACTCGAATTCTTTGAAGTTAAAGAAATTGCCCGTACCTTGTAAATTTTCCAGACATTCCAAACGACCTTCAACATGGCCCGCAAACCCACCAGCTCAGCCCACCGCGGATTTCGCGTGGCCGATCAGATCCAACGCGATCTGTCGGAGCTGATTGCGCGCGAGCTGAAAGATCCACGGGTGGGCATGGTGACATTGAATGCGGTCGAAGTGACGCCCGACTATGCGCATGCCAAGGTGTACTTCAGCCTGGTCATGGGCAAGCCCGAAGAAGCCACGGAAGGCTTGAACGCAGCAGCTGGTTTCTTGCGCAACGGTTTGTTCAAGCGTTTGCAAATTCACACCGTTCCCACACTGCATTTCATCTTTGACCGCACCACAGAACATGCGTCAGACATGAATGCCTTGATTTCCAAGGCTGTGGCGTCACGATCCAAGGACGAGGTTTGACATGAACGCGCCACGCACCAGGGTGCAACGGCGCCCTGTGCATGGGGTGCTGTTGCTTGACAAACCATACGGTCAGTCCAGCAACGATGCTTTGCAAAAAGCAAAGTGGTTGTTGCGCGCCGAAAAAGCAGGGCACACCGGTACGCTGGATCCTTTGGCTACCGGCGTATTGCCTTTGTGTTTTGGCGCGGCCACCAAGTTCAGTCAGTTGCATTTAGATGCTGATAAAACGTATGAGGCCATCGCGGTATTGGGCGTGCAAACCAGTACCGGCGATTTAGAAGGGGATGTCATTGCCCAAAAGCCTGTTCAATTTAGCGCGGCGCAGCTGCTTGAAGTGCAAGCCTTGCTGACAGGCCCCATGTCGCAAATTCCGCCCATGTACAGCGCCTTGAAGAAAGACGGCAAGCCTCTGTACGACTATGCGCGTGCCGGCATAGAGGTCGAGCGTGAAGCTCGCCACATTGTGATTCATGCCTTGGCCTTGGAAGAGATTGAACCTCTGCATGAAAAACGCCGCCTCAAAATCACGGTCAAGTGCAGCAAGGGCACTTATGTTCGTACATTGGCTGAAGACATCGCCAAGGCTTTGGGCACATGCGCCCATTTAAGTGCTTTGCGCCGACTCCAAACGGGCCCTTTCAAAGCCGAAGACTGCATCAATCTAGAAGATTTGGGTGCCTTGTCTGAAGCTGACCGCGTAACCCAACTCATGCCCGTCGACGCCTTGCTCGACGGTCATACCCCTGTCACCTTGCCCCCAGATGATGCGGGCAGATTCTTAAGCGGTGTGCGTCGTCGAGGCTCCTGGCCCGACGACGGCCATGTCGCTGTGTACGGCGATTCACCGCGCGCGCTTTTGGGCACTGCGCATGTGAAAGCCGGTGAACTCATTCCGGGGCGCTTGTTGAGCCCCGTCGAAATTCAATCTATTTTGGAGAATACCTTAGCATGAAAAAACAAATCCGCAACGTTGCCATCATCGCCCACGTTGACCATGGCAAAACCACCATGGTTGACCAGTTACTGCGTCAGTCGGGCACTTTCGCCGAACACGAAAAAGTGGTCGACACCGTCATGGACAACAACGCCATTGAGCGTGAACGCGGCATTACCATCTTGGCCAAAAACTGCGCTGTGAGCTGGGAAGGCACACACATCAACATCGTTGACACCCCAGGCCACGCCGACTTTGGCGGAGAAGTTGAACGTGCGCTGTCCATGGTGGACGGTGTGGTGTTGCTCATTGATGCGCAAGAAGGCCCGATGCCTCAAACGCGTTTCGTGACCAAAAAAGCCTTGGCTTTGGGTCTGAAGCCTATCGTGGTGGTGAACAAAGTGGACAAGCCGGGCGCAAACCCTGACAAAGTGGTCAACCAAGCCTTCGACTTGTTCGATAAATTGGGCGCGACCGACGAACAGCTCGACTTTCCCGTGGTGTATGCCTCGGGCATCAACGGCTGGACGTCCATGGAAGAAGGTGCGCCCGGCGAGCAGTGGGGCCCCGACATGTCGGCCTTGTTCAACACCATCTTGAAGCATGTACCTGCGCAAGCCGGAGATCCAGAAGCGCCTTTGCAATTGCAAATTTCTGCACTCGATTTTTCAACCTTTGTGGGCCGCATTGGTGTCGGTCGTATCAGCCAAGGCACCATGCGTCCCATGATGGATGTCATGGTCATGGAAGGACCGGATGGTTCAGCCATCAAAGGCCGCGTCAATCAAGTTTTGACATTCCGTGGCTTGGACCGCGTTCAAGTGACAGAAGCGGGACCTGGCGACATTGTGCTGATCAACGGCATTGCCGATTTGAACATTGGCGTGACGGTGACTGATCCGGTCAATCCAGCACCTTTGCCCATGCTCAAAATTGACGAGCCCACATTGACCATGAACTTCTGCGTCAACACCAGTCCCTTGGCCGGACGTGAAGGCAAGTACGTCACCAGTCGTCAGATTTGGGACCGTTTGCAAAAAGAACTTCAGCACAACGTTGCTTTGCGCGTGAAAGAAACTGATGAAGAAGGTATCTTTGACGTTGCTGGCCGTGGTGAATTGCACCTGACCATCTTGCTTGAAAACATGCGCCGTGAAGGCTATGAGTTGGCTGTTTCTAAGCCTCGCGTGGTGTATCGCGATGTGAATGGCGAGCGTCATGAACCCATTGAATTGGTCACCGCTGACATTGAAGAAACCCATCAAGGCGGCGTGATGCAAGCCCTGGGTGAACGTAAAGGCGAACTGGTGAACATGGAACCCGATGGCCGCGGCCGTGTGCGTTTGGAGTACCGCATTCCTGCCCGTGGTTTGATTGGTTTTACCAACGAATTTTTAAACTTAACCCGTGGCTCTGGTTTGATTTCCAACATCTTTGACAGCTATGAAGCGCACAAGGGTGACATTGGCGGCCGTAAAAATGGCGTGCTCATTTCCATGGACGATGGTGAAATCTTTACTTACGCTTTGGGCAAGTTGGACGACCGTGGCCGTATGTTTGTGAAGGCCAACGACCCTGTGTACGAAGGCATGATCGTGGGTATCCACAGCCGTGACAACGACTTGGTGGTGAACGCCACCCGCACCAAACAGCTCACCAATTTCCGCGTGTCCGGTAAAGAAGACGCCATCAAAATCACACCGCCCATTGACCTCACACTCGAATATGGTGTGGAGTTCATTGACGATGACGAGTTGGTGGAAATTACGCCTAAGAGTGTTCGCTTGCGCAAGCGTTTCTTAAAAGAACACGAACGAAAGCGTGCTGGCCGCGCATAATCTCCATCAACTCAACGGGATGGAGACTTTGACATGGCAGATTTGAAAGTCGAGCCTACCGGCGCTGCGTCAGGGGCTTGGGTGCTCTCCGAAGTGATGGGTCGAGTGGGTTGCATCACTCTCAATCGTGCCAAAGCGCTCAACGCTTTGTCGCTAGACATGGTGCGCTTGATCACTCAGGCCTTGCTCGAATTTCAGCAAAACCCCCAAGTCTTGGCGGTGTTGGTGAGAGGGCGGGGCAAAGATGAGCCTTTTGGCCACTTTTGTGCGGGCGGAGACATTCGATTCTTTCACCAAGCTGCGCGTGATGGCGATGACCAGTTGGCCCAATTCTTCACAGAAGAATATGCACTCAATCATCTGATTCACACCTACACAAAACCCTACGTGGCTTTCATGGATGGTGTGGTGATGGGAGGCGGCATGGGGATCAGTCAGGGTGCCAGCGTCCGCATCGTGACAGATCGAACGCAGATGGCCATGCCTGAAACACACATCGGCTTGTTTCCGGATGTGGGCGGCGGCTATTTTTTAAGTCGCTGCCCTGGGCACATTGGCGAGTACTTGGGTTTGACGGGTCAAAAAATCAATGGTCCACAAGCCATCCAAGCGGGATTGGCCGACGGTTTGATAGAAGCTCAACGACTGCCCCTGATCTGGCAAACATTGTTGAGCACGCCTTTTGAAAGTGGTGAAGCCGTGGAGCGATGGTTGCAAAGTCAATTTGCACGTGTTGAACCTGCTTCATTTCCTGACAAAACGGCCATTGATCGTTGTTTCTCCTTGCACACTTCCCTTGAAATCAGCCTGGCTTTGGAACAAGACAATTCAAGTTGGGCCGCGCAAACCCTGGTCAGTTTGCGCAAAGCCTCACCCCTCATGGTGAATGTGGTGTTGGCGCAAATTCGCAAGGCCCGAGGCATGGGACTGGCCGACAATTTAAGGATGGAGCGCAACCTGGTGCACCATTGTTTCCATTTGCGTGGGCACAGTGAAACGGTAGAGGGCATTCGAGCCCTGGCCATTGACAAAGACCACCAACCCAAATGGTCTCACGCGCATTTGAATGAAGTGGGCTCAGATGAGTGGCAAGCTTTTTTTGTAAGCCCATGGCCGACAGACTTGCACCCTCTGCGCCACTTAGTCTGAGTTAAATTGAGACAAGCCGAGCGAAGAACCAGCGCTCAAAGCGAGCTTTCAACTTAACGGTTGCGGCTTTTCATGGCGCGCTCAACCTCGCGCTTGCCTTCGCGGTCTTTGATCGTGTCGCGTTTGTCGTGCTCTGCCTTGCCCTTGGCAAGTGCCACCTCACACTTGATGAAACCGGTTTTCCAATGCAAATTGATGGGCACCAAGGTAAAACCTTTTTGTTCAATTTTGCTGGTCAGGCGGTCGATGTCGTCGCGTTTGAGTAACAGCTTGCGGGTTCGAGCCGCTTCGGGGTTGACATGTGTAGAGGCTGTTTTAAGGGGATTGATGAGGCAACCAATGATGAACATTTCTTTGTTGCGAATGACCACATAGCCATCGGTCAGCTGCACTTTGCCTTCGCGAACGGCCTTAACCTCCCAGCCTTCTAGCACCATGCCGCACTCGTGCCTTTCTTCAAAAAAGTAGTCAAAGGCTGCTTTTTTGTTTTCGGCGATCAGACCTGATTTTCCAGATCCTTTTTTAGGTTTGGGCGGCGTGACCATGAGACTAAGAGAAAAAAGGCTTGCGACTTAAATTTGCAAGCCAAGACACAGAGAAATTACAATCTCAAGAATTAACGCTATTGTATGAAGAAACTTCTCAAATCCGTCCTGATCTGGTATTCGCCCGAGGAAATGTTTCGGCTGGTGACGGATGTCGATCAGTACAAGAATTTTTTGCCATGGTGTCATCACTCTCAGGTTTTAAAAATGACTGAGCATGAGATGGACGCTGAAGTGGGCATTGGCATGGCGGGCTTCAAGCAAGTCTTCGTCACTCACAACACCCATGTGCAAGATCGCGAGGTTCACATGCAGTTGGTGCAAGGCCCGTTTTCTAAGCTTGATGGCACTTGGACATTTGAGCCTGTGGGCACGCCAGGAGAGCGAGCCTGCAAAGTAACTTTCTCCTTGGAATATGGTTTTGCAAGCAACACCTTGGCCACCGTTGTGGGTCCTATTTTCGACAAAATAGCCGCCAGCATGGTAGATGCCTTTGTCAAGCGCGCCGAACAAGTTTATGGCGTCGAGCGTTGAACATGCAAGTCACTTGTTTGTACAGCCCAGGTCCTAGGCAAATTTTGCAAGTGACGCTTCATTTATCCGATTGCGCCACGGTGATGGATGCACTCAAAATTCTCCAAACGCATGCTCAATTTGGCACACTCCCTGAGCCTCAACATGTAGGAATTTGGGGGCGCAAAGCCTTGCCAACCGCCACGCTGAAAGAGGGCGACCGACTCGAAATTTACCGCCCCTTGTTGGTAGATCCGCAATTTGCCCGAAAACAGCGTTTTAAGCGGCAAGGCAAAGGTCGAACGGGCTTGTTTGCTCGGCGGCGAGTTGGCGCGGTGGCGGGCTATTAAGTCTCCTTATTCTGTGCTTTAAGGGGTATTGCCAAGGGTACAATCGTTTTTTTGGAGCCATCCCCCATGCGCCTGCTCGGTAAAGCACTCACCTTCGACGATGTGTTGTTGGTCCCAGCCTACTCCCAAGTCCTGCCCAAGGACACTTCCCTTGCCACCCAATTTACGCGAAAGCTTCGCCTGAATTTGCCCTTGGTCTCTGCGGCCATGGACACCGTGACAGAAGCACGCTTGGCCATTGCCATTGCCCAAGAAGGCGGCATTGGCATTGTGCACAAAAACCTCACGCCCCAAGAGCAAGCTGCGCAGGTTTTGAAAGTGAAACGCTACGAATCAGGCGTGTTGCGCGACCCCGTGTTCATCACGCCCGATACCAAAGTGCGCGCTGTCATGGCCTTGTCCGATGAGCTGGGTGTGTCTGGTTTTCCAGTCGTCGATGGCGGCAAAGTGGTGGGCATTGTGACCGGACGAGACATGCGCTTTGAGATGCGTTATGACCAACCCGTCAGTGAAATCATGACGCCTCGTGAGCGTTTGATCACGGTGCCAGAGGGCACAACGCCCGAAGAAGCCAAAGCGCTGTTAAACAAGTACAAATTGGAGCGCTTGTTGGTGGTCAACGAGGCCTTCGAGTTAAAGGGTTTGATCACCGTCAAAGACATTACCAAGCAGCTGAATTTTCCTTTGGCGGCACGAGATGCTTCCGGCCGTTTATTGGTGGGCGCGGCAGTGGGCGTGGGCGAGGGCACAGAAGAACGGGTAGAGGCTTTGGCCCGCGCGGGCGTTGATGCCATTGTGGTCGACACGGCACACGGTCACAGCCAGGGCGTCATTGATCGGGTGCGCTGGGTCAAGCGTCACTACCCACACATCGAAGTCATTGGTGGCAACATTGCCACCGGCGCAGCGGCTTTGGCATTGGCCGAAGCAGGTGCTGACGCTGTCAAAGTGGGCATTGGCCCAGGTTCTATTTGCACCACCCGAATTGTGGCGGGTGTGGGCGTGCCGCAAGTCATGGCCATTGACAGTGTGGCCACTGCTTTGCAAGGCACGGGTGTGCCACTCATTGCCGATGGTGGAATCCGTTACAGCGGCGACATTGCCAAAGCCATTGCCGCAGGTGCCAACACGGTCATGATGGGAGGCATGTTTGCCGGTACCGAAGAAGCGCCTGGCGAAGTCATCTTGTACCAAGGCAGAAGTTATAAAAGCTACCGCGGTATGGGCAGCATTGGCGCCATGCAGCAGGGCAGCGCAGACCGGTACTTCCAAGAGTCAAGCACGGGCAATCCCAATGCCGACAAATTGGTACCAGAAGGCATTGAAGGCCGCGTGCCTTACAAAGGTTCTGTGGTGTCTATCTTGTTTCAAATGGCGGGTGGTTTGCGCGCCAGCATGGGCTACTGCGGTTGCCCCACCATTGAGGACATGCGCAACAAAGCTGAGTTTGTAGAAATTACCACGGCCGGTATTCGCGAGTCCCATGTGCACGATGTGCAAATTACCAAAGAAGCGCCTAACTATCGTGCTGATTGACGCACAGTGCTGCTTTGTCTGAACCTTACTTTTTAATTTTCCACGTTCCATGTCGCACTCCAAAATTCTGATCCTCGACTTTGGCTCCCAAGTGACGCAACTTATTGCGCGCCGAGTTCGTGAAGCCCATGTTTTTTGCGAAGTACATCCTTGCGATGTCAGCAGTGACTGGGTACGTGAGTACGCCAAGGATGGCAACCTCAAGGGCATCATTTTGTCAGGGTCCCACGCCAGCGTGTACGAAGTAGACGACCGCGCGCCGGATGCCGTCTTTCAATTGGGAATACCTGTCCTGGGTATTTGCTATGGCATGCAAACCATGGCTGAACAATTGGGCGGCAAAGTAGAAGCAGGCACCACACGCGAATTTGGTTATGCCGAAGTGCGAGCGCACGGACACACCGAATTGCTCAAAGGCATTGAAGACTTTACAACGGCAGAAGGCCACGGCATGCTCAAGGTTTGGATGAGTCATGGCGACAAAGTCACGCAATTGCCCGAAGGCTTCAAAGTCATGGCCTCCACGCCAGCTTGCCCCATTGCGGGCATGGCCGACGAATCGCGCCAGTTTTATGCCGTTCAGTTTCACCCCGAAGTGACGCACACCGTTCAAGGCCAAGCATTGCTCAACCGCTTTGTGTTGGACATTTGCAAAGCCAGCCCAGACTGGATCATGGGCAATTACATCGAAGAAGCCGTTGCCAAAATTCGCGAGCAAGTAGGCAACGAAGAAGTTATCTTGGGCTTGTCAGGGGGTGTCGATTCATCGGTGGCGGCAGCTTTAATTCACCGCGCCATTGGCGATCAACTCACCTGTGTGTTTGTAGACCATGGTTTGCTTCGTTTGAACGAAGGCGACATGGTGATGGACATGTTTGAAGGCAAATTGCATGCGCGCGTCATTCGCGTCAATGCCAGCGATTTGTTCTTGGGCAAGCTGGCTGGTGTGAGCGAGCCCGAACAAAAACGCAAAATCATTGGTGGTCTGTTTGTGGATGTGTTCAAAGACGAGGCCGCCAAATTGAAAGCTGGCACAGGTGGGCACAAGGGCGCTAGCTTCCTAGCCCAAGGCACCATCTATCCCGATGTGATTGAGTCGGGCGGTGCTAAAAGCAAAAAGGCCGTCACCATCAAGAGTCACCACAACGTGGGTGGCTTGCCTGATCAGCTGGGCTTGAAATTGTTGGAACCACTTCGCGAATTGTTCAAAGACGAAGTACGTGAGTTGGGTGTGGCCTTGGGCTTGCCCCGCGAGATGGTTTATCGCCATCCCTTCCCAGGACCCGGCTTGGGCGTGCGCATTTTGGGCGAAGTCAAAAAAGAATACGCCGATTTGCTGCGCCGCGCCGATGCCATCTTTATTGAAGAACTGCGCAATTTTAAAGACGACAAAGGCACTTCTTGGTACGACCTCACCAGCCAAGCCTTCACTGTGTTTTTGCCTGTCAAGAGTGTGGGCGTGATGGGCGATGGCCGCACTTACGATTATGTGGTGGCACTTCGTGCCGTGCAAACTTCTGACTTTATGACCGCCGACTGGGCAGAATTGCCTTATGCCTTGCTCAAAAAAGTATCTGGTCGTATCATTAACGAAGTACGCGGCATCAACCGCGTCACCTACGACGTGAGCAGTAAACCGCCAGCCACCATTGAGTGGGAGTAATTTAACCAATCAGTGTCATTGACATGTTGCAAGCCACAGAATTCAATTGTTCAAAGGCCATCAAGTTACTGATTGGGGTGCTTGTTTTCACTTTGTCGGGCTGTGGCCAAAATCCCAAAGTCATTTCCGATTCAAGCTCTTTGGTTCTCAATGAGCCGCAAATCACCCCTTCAAATAGGCCTGCAGCCCAGTGGCGTGCCATTAATCGATTGAACTATGGGCCTACGACAGCGTCGCTGGCCGCTGTTCAAGCAGCCCCTTCTCCTGTGCAGTGGGCCTTGGCCCAATTGGATGCAGCCCGAGTGGCCAGCCAATCAGCGCCTAAGGTGCCTGCCGACATGGCCTCTATCAACAGCAGCTTACCGGCCTTGTTTGAGGGCGCTCAAAAAGAGCGTCAAAGCCGAGCAGCTGTGGCGGCAGGCACGCCCATCAACGACGCGCAGCCATTTAATGAAAGGTTCAATTTCAATGTTGAGCCCGACCCTTTGTATTTCAACCGCACCCAAGTGAACAAAGCCGTGGCTTGGCGATTGGCCAGTTGCAGCAATGATGAAATTGAGCAGCCTTTGCTAGCCCGGATGACCGAGTTTTGGTTCAATCATTTCAACATTTACCAGCAAAAGGGAACCGTCAGACCCTTCGCAGGTCATTACGCCATTCACGTGGCCAGAGCGCACGCCTTGGGCAAGTTTGAAGATTTGTTGATGGCCAGTGCCAAGCATCCTGCCATGCTTTATTACCTCGACCAATGGCTGAGTGTCAGTCCTCAAACTAATCGGACGGGCCAAGTGGTAAGGGGGTTGAATGAAAATTATGCGCGCGAGTTGATGGAGCTCCATACCCTTGGGGTTCAGGGTGGGTACAGTCAAAACGATGTCAAAGAGTTGGCAAAAATACTCACGGGTTGGACCATTTCTGCCAAGTCCGATGATGGTTTTCAATTCGTTCCGCGTCTTCACGAATCGGGGCAAAAAACTTTGTTGGGACAAGCCATTCCCTCCAGTCCAAGGTTCATTGGCGAAGGGGAGGGTGTTCAGGCCCTTCAATTGTTGGCAAGACATCCGGCCACAGCCAAGCGCATTTCTCAGCGCCTGGCCGAATACTTTGTGGCTGACATGCCGCCCCCAGAATTGGTTCAACACCTGACCAAGGTTTTTATCAACACCGAGGGTGACATTTACCAAGTGATGTCGGCATTGATACGAAGCGAGGCATTTTGGAATTCTGAGCAACGTCTTTACCGCACACCTTATGACTTTGTGTGTGGCTCCTTAAGGCTCATGCAGGCTGGTAACGACAGGGCTAAGTGGCTTCAAGGTGTGGGCTATACCTTTGCGGCAGGTCAAACCATCCAAAACTGGCAAACACCAGATGGTTATTCATTTGATGCCGCCACATGGATGTCTCCCGAGGCCCTCACGCGCCGCATTGATTTTGCCTTTGGCATTGCCCGAAACAGCAGAGAGCCGCTCGAGGTTTATCCATTTCTGAGTGAGTCGAGCCTGAAGGCCGTTTACAAACAAACACCCGCTCAGCGCATGGGTTTTGTCTTGGGCAGCCCTGAGTTCATTTACAAATAAACCCGATCAAGCACGCGCCTTAAGGTCAAGCCCATGCATCAGCAACGACGCCTCACTTTAAAAGCCGCCATGAGTTGGGGGGCGTTTGCTTGTTCAGTGCCTTTTCTAGGGGCGCAAACATTGAGCAAGACAGAATCACAGTCCTCAGGTCGACTGGTGCTTGTATTCCTAAGGGGCGCCTACGATGGCTTGTCGATGTTGGTGCCCCATGGCGACCCTCACTATGCACTGATTCGGCCCAACATCAGCATTCCCAAACCCGATGGCACTGCCCAGACAGCACTCAAGCTGGATGATCTGTTTGGTTTGCATCCTGCATGCGCAAGTTTGCTACCCCTTTGGCAACAAGGTGTCTTGGCCGCTATCCCTTGTGCGGGCTCGCCAGATTCAAGTCGTTCTCACTTTGATGCGCAATACCACTGGGAGACTGGTAAACCAGGCAGCAGCTCGCCCTCTGCGGGTTGGATGAATGTGCTTTCAGCCATGTTAGACACCGCGGGTGCTGCTGGTGTCTCCAATGCCAACAACGTGGTCAGTGCCATCGGTGTGGGTGAGTCCAGCCCCAAAATTTTGTCAGGCCCGCACAAAATACAGTTGGTGGGCAATGGCAATTCGGCCATGCGTGCAGGATCTTTGGCGGAGTCCAAAACTCGCGATGCGGTTTTGCAACTTTATGCCTCCGACACCCATTTGGCCAGCGCCATGTTGGACGGCTCTTCGAGCAGGATGAAGACCGCTGAGATGCTCAAGCCCCAAGCTGCGACCGGCATGTTGGCTGAGCAACAAGCTGCCAACAATGGTGCCGGCGCTCCTCAAGGTTTGGCCCTGGATGCCAAAAATTTGGGAACGCTCATGCGTCAAAACCGAAACCTGCGCCTGGGATTTTTGTCTGCAGGGGGATGGGACACGCACATCAACCAAGGCAACGTGAACGGTCAATTGGCCAACAATCTGCAAAACTTGTCGCGTACTTTGTTGCAATTGCGCGAAGCCTTCAATGAACCCCATGATGTGGTGGTGGTGGCCAGCGAGTTTGGCCGTACCAGCGCAGAAAACGGCACCCGCGGCACCGATCATGGTCATGGCAACGTGATGTGGCTCATGGGCAATGGCGTGAATGGCGGAAAGTGGCACGGCCGTTGGGATGGCCTGGCCAAAGCCCAATTGAATGAGGGCCGTGACTTACCGGTACACCACGACTTTCGTGCTGTATTCTCACAAGCGCTTGTGAACGCGTTGGGTGTCACGCAGTTGCAAACTGAAAACCTTTTTCAAGGCGCTCGATGGGACTCGGGCTTGAACAGTTTGTTCAAGGCCTGAGGCTAGAAAGCCATCTGCGCCAACAGCGCCATTAGCCCTTTAGCGCGAAAGAATGTCGCGCGTTTCCCGCATGTACATTTTCCCTGTGAGGGCATCATCCACAGTCACTTCATGCCTCACATATCGACGTTCACGCTTGACAAATTTATCGATGGCGCGTGTGGTGATGCGAACCGTAGCCCCGACAGGAACAGGGGCGAACAATTCGGAATCGTGGAAGGTATGGATCGAGCCTGCTGCAAATGGTTTGGTGTGATCAAACTGAACAGACAACACAAAGTGCGACATCATGAGTGGCGGCACAATGGCGCTGCCAAAGGGTGATTCGCCTTCAATCCGCCATGTGTTCATGCGCCAACCTTCATACCACGGGTTGTAGTCTTCCACGGCATCGGCATACAAGATGACCAACTCAGGGGTAATTTGCAGCTCTCTTGAAAGCTCATCGCCGATGTTGACCATGTCCCAATAGGCCTCAGAGTCTTCGTCAAGACTTTTGACGTAGGCTCTGGTTTGGTCAATTTGAATTTGCGTCATGGGACGCAGGCTGTCAGTTTGAATGTTGTTGTTCATGGGGTATTTGAAAGTTTGAAGGGTTGAATGAAAGGCGGGGTCAATGTTGCGAGAAGGGGCCTTAAACGCCGACATCCACCTCGGCCCACCCCACCGTTTTTTTCTCGCCTGCTTCGTTGTCTGCCCAAACTTCTACTTTGAATCTAAAACCATTTCCTTTGGGCGTTTTTTCAGTGACCACGCCATGTGTCGTGATGATTTCATTGGCCAAGGTGGATGCCACATATTTGCAAACGATTCGCGCGTTGCTGAAAAAATGGGCACCAAAATAGTTGACGCACATCTCTGAGATGTACGCAGAAGACATTTCACCGGTTTGGATGGGCGCTGCCAAACCAGTTTCGGCGGCATACACAGGATCCCAATGGTTGGGGTTGAACCGTCCCCACAAACGGGATCCCATGAGTTGAATGGCGGCCTTTTTTTTCACGCCATCTAATACAAAACCAACTGGCGTGTTGACATTGATCAGGCCGGATGCGCCAGGAAATTGGGGATTGAAACTCATGGGGTGTGGCTTTCTAAGGGGGTGATGATTTGAAAATTTAGGAGTTAAGTTCAGCCAAGGCCATTTGGACCAACAAGAACTTCCGAGCTCTGCCCGAAGGCGTGACTGGAATTTGATCGGCTCGAATGGCTTGGTAGCGTTGAGGGACTTTGAATCGAGCTAAGTTTTGAGTACAAAATTCATTCAATTCATGTGCGTTGAAGGTTTGGCCATCTCGCAGAACGATGAAAGCAAATCCAACTTCACCCATTCGATCGTGCGGCACGGGCACCACGTGGGCCTGCAACACTGACTTGTGTGTGACGAGTAAATCTTCAATTTCAGTGGGCATGACTTGTTCGCCGCCGCATCGATAAGATTCCTTGGAGCGCCCCACCAGAGTGAGGTAGTGATCCTCGTTTAACTTTCCAAGATCGCCGGTTTTAAACCATCCATCGGCTGTCATGGCTTCAGCGGTGGCCTCCGTCTTGTTGTAGTAACCCGCAGTGACGCCTGGCCCCTTGGCCAACAACTCTCCCACATCACCCAAGGGCACATCAGCACCTGTTTCAGGGTTGACCACCCGATAGATGACCAAACGATTGCCCAAGCCAGGGTCGCCAGCTGGCCCGACTTCTCGCAAGCGCCCGTTGGTGTTTAGCAGGCAGGACACAGGATCGTCTGGTCTGGTGACCGTGCTTGAGGCCGTGACCTCGGTCATGCCGTAGCCTGTGGTAATTTCTTGAGGGTGCAGGTAATGCTGAATTTCTTGCCAGATGTAGGCGGGTGCTCGTCCGCCAGATGAGATGACCGACTTCAAGCTGCGCAATGTGTAGGTGTTCTTTTTCAATTCATCCAGCAAAGCCAGCGTCATGGTGGGAATGAGCAAGACATCGGTGGCTGAATGTTTTTCGATGGCCTCCAATGTGTCTTTGGCATCGAATCGTATTTGGGGAACGATGGAGCCCCCTACAAACATGCTGGCCAACAGTCCTTCAACATAGCCATAGACATGGTACATGGGCAATGAAAAAAGGATCCTTCTGCCATCTTCAAAAGCACGACCCCATGCACTGCCAAATGCTGTTCTGAGCATCATGTCGTGCGTGATCATGACGCCTTTGGGAGCGCCGGTTGTGCCGGAGGTGTAAATGATGTCGCAGTTCGTGTGCGGCCCGGGATGAGTGATGGCAACCCACGTTGAGTGTTGACCTAAATTTGCCAAATAGCGCATGGCAGGTCTTTTTGTTTTCAGGTCTGTTGTGTCTGCTGTGGGAAAGACCACCACCTGTTTCAGTTTGGGGAAAAAATCGCCACCCCCTTGGTTTTCCCAATCGGGCGCCAACTCGTCCAAAAATTGCAAATAGTTCAACCCTCGAAATTGGTCCATGGTGATCAGCAGCACTGAATCGGATTGCTTCAAGACATAGCCTAGTTCGTCACGTCGATTTAAAAAATTGACAGGCACCGCCACTGCGCCTACTCTGGATATTGCAAACTTAAGCACTATAAATTCTGGGAAATTGCCCATCAGCAAGGCCACATGATCGCCAGGCTGAACGCCACATTCAATGAGTCCAGCGGCGATTTGTTCAGACCATGCCTTAAGTTCTTCGTAGGTCCAGGTTTTGTCATCTGTGACGACCCAAGGCCTGTTGGGATACCTTTGAGTTGTGAGATCTAACAATTCATGCAATGCCAAAGGCTGCCACTGAGGAAACAGCGCTTTCAATTGTTCTTGTCGATCTGCCACTGATGGAAGACCCTCAGTTTGGAGGACAGAAGGAGCAGATGTTTTGTGATTCATTGGGTCGCTAGCTTTTAATTTTTTCTTAGTTTAATACTATTGAGTATTTTAGTCTACCCATTAGAAATTGGCTAATTTAGCAATAAAAGATTGAAAGAATTTTTGTTTTTTCTGCAGTTAAACCATTGACACATACTGATTGGTAGCACAAAATACCAATCAGAAAAAGCGTTCGGCATCAAACCTGAGCGCTGACTTAGGCAGTCAAGATCAACATTCTTTAGGAACAGTCAATTGGAAAACGTCGATGCTATCGTCATTGGGGCTGGGTTTGCAGGCTTGCGCGCCTTGTATCGGTTGCGCGAAATGGGTAAGAAGGTTGTAGTGCTAGAGGCTAGCGCAGGGGTTGGCGGTGTTTGGTATCACAACGGCTATCCTGGGGCTCGCTGCGACGTAGAAAGTTACGACTATTCCTACAGTTTTTCGCCAGAATTAGAGCAGGAGTGGCGTTGGTCAGAGCGTTACGCCACACAACCTGAAATCTTGCGTTACATCAACCATGTGGCCGATCGCTTTGACATGCGCAAAGACATCTGCCTAAGCACCTTCATGGAAGAGGCGAGATACGACGAAATAGCGGCACGTTGGACCATCCGTTCGCGCGATGGCCGAGTTTGGTCTGCAAAATATTTTGTCATGTGTGTGGGGCAATTGTCAACCACCAAGGCTCCCCAATACCCAGGGCAACAAGACTTCAAAGGTGAAGTGATCCACAGTGGCGTTTGGCCAAAACACCCTGTGGACTTTGCAAACAAAAGGGTGGCCATCATTGGCACAGGCTCTTCGGGTATGCAAATGACCCCCATCATTGCCAAAGAAGCCAAGCACCTGACAGTTTTCCAGCGAACTGCCAACTTCAGCATTCCGGCGAGCAATGCGCCCGTCACTGATGAAGAAGACAAGGCCGTCAAAGCCACCTATCGTGCTCGCAGAGAGCAAGCTTGGAACTCGCCCACGGGCCTAGGATTCAAGCCTAACAAACAGTCGGCTTTGGAAGTCAGTCCAGAAGAACGTGAAAAGGTGTACGAGGCTGCTTGGCATCGATTGGGTTATGGTTTTGCGCTGACCTACTTTGACATTCTCTTGTCTAAAGAAGCCAACGACACAGCTGCGGAGTTTATTCGCAAGAAAATTGGCTCTGTCATCAATGATCCCGCGTTGCGTGAAAAATTGGTTCCCAAGGGTCATGCCTTTGCGGCGCGCAGGCCTTCTGTTGACAGTGGCTATTTTCAAGCTTTCAACCGAGACAATGTCGAGTTGGCTGACGTCCGTGAATCACCCATTGAAGCCTTCACGGACACGGGCATCCGCACCAGTGCCAAATCTCACGAATTTGACATGGTCATTTTTGCCACGGGATTTGATGCCTTCACCGGATCCTTGCTCAAGCCCAACATTGTGGGTCGATCTGGCCGGACGCTCAAAGAAAAATGGTCTGCCGGCCCCATCACTCAGTTGGGCGTATCGGTTTCAGAATTTCCCAACATGATGATTGTGGTGGGTCCAGGAAGCCCTTCTTTGCTGAGCAATGTCATGGTCTCCACCGAAGAGCAAATTGACTGGTTGTCCGATTTGATTCGAAAAATGGATGAGCACCACGTTGTAGAGTTTGAAGCACAGCCTGAAGCTGAATTGGCTTGGGTGGCACATGTGAATGAGCGCGCCAAAGAAACGCTCTACATGACTGCAGACTCCTACTACAACGGCGCTGAGGTGGCAGGAAAACCCAAAGTCTTCATGCCTTACTCGGGGGGTGTTCGAGGTTATCGTCGCATATTGAACAAGTGTGCAGATGAGGGTTACGCAGGCTTTTCATTGCGCGTTCAACCGGCTGCTTTGGGCGGTACTGCGCTCGAGCTTGCGAAGGAATTTTCATGAAAATTGACTTGACTGGGCAAGTTGCCATCGTGACCGGCGCAGGAGGTGGCATAGGCCGCGCGGTATCCTTGGCGCTGAGTGATGTGGGCGCCAAAGTGATCTTGGTTGATTTGGCCGTAGAGGCTGGTCGTGCGACAGAAACACTCATCACGCAGCGCGGAGGCGATGCATTGTTTGTCTCCGCAGACGTCAGTCAACAGCAAGATGTCGAAGCGTACGTCAAGGTGGCATTGGACACTTGGGGCCGCATCGATGTCTTCATGAACAATGCGGCTTGGCAAGGTGAAATTCACTCGATTGTTAATTACCCTGTTGACATGTTCGACAAGGTCATGTCCATCAATGTGCGCGGTGTTTTTTTGGGCATGAAATATGTTTTGCCCACCATGATTGCGCAAGGCAAAGGGGTGGTTGTCAATACGGCATCTCTCGCCGCATTCATTGGCTCTCGCAATTTGGCGCCGTACACCGCCAGTAAGCATGCCGTGCTGGGACTGACCAAGACAGCCGCACTGGAAGTGGCCCGAAAAGGCATTCGTGTCAATGCGGTATGTCCTGGGCCCGTCGATACCGAAATGATTCGAGAAATCGAAAGAGGTCAATCCAAGGGATCAGATGTCAACATTCGCGAGCAACGCTTGGCTTCGATTCCTGATGGACGCTATGCAGACGTTTCTGAAGTGGCCAATTTGATGGTGTATTTGGCCTCTGACTATGCCAGTCACATCACAGGCCAGGGCGTGCAAATCAATGGAGGTAGCCATGCTTAAGCAGGCAGTGGCTGATTCAACCATTTTTCAATCCAGTGATGTGCTGAACAGCTTTGAACATGCCAATTTCATGAGGTATCCTTGTCATTATGAAGCCTGTCAAAAAAACGCAAGCAACGCCCAAGAAGCCTTTGCCCAAGAACACCAAGGTTCCCAAGATGCTCTCTGCGCGAGGCGCCATGGGCAGTCTCGACGCGCCCGAGGACATACGCGACGCAGTGACACGGCTCAAACGCGAACGGATTGTGGCCGCAGCCGTCGATCTTTTTTACCATCAGGGTTACACCCACACCACGCTAGAACAAGTGGCCGATGCCATTCAGGTGACCAAACCATTTATTTACTCGCACTTCAAATCCAAAAGCGATTTGTTGGCAGAAATTTGTTCTCGAGCCGTATGGATTTCCAACGAGGTGATCAACCGCGCTGTGACGCAACAAGGCACGGTGACCGAGCGCTTGCAGGCCATTGCGCGAGATTTCATGGAAACGGTTCTGACGCACCAAGCGCATGCTGTGATCTACAGCCGGGAAGAAAAAGAACTCAAGCCCGAGGACAGGGAAGAAATCAACAAGATGCGCAGAGTTTTCGACCACAAGCTGGTGGCTTTGATGGAAGAGGGCGTGGCCAGCAAAGAATTTGTGGTGGAGGATGTGCATCTCACAGCCCTGGCCATTGTGGGTATTGTGGGATGGTCTCAGGTTTGGTTCAGACCGGGGGGCAGGCTTTCTACAGCCGAAGCGGCTCAAAGGGTTTCTCATTTGGTGCTGGCCATGGTTCAAGCCAAAAAAATTCCCAAGTCAGCTTCCTGATCTCACCTGATTCATTCACTTCTTTGACCAGGAGTGCCGAATGAGTCCCTTAGCGCATTCTTTCAGTCCCGCTAAATCGATGGCGGTGGTGGGCGGCGGCACCATGGGCGTTGGCATTGTCTATGTCTTTGCGGCTGCCGATTGGAATGTTTGGGTGGTCGAGCCCGATGACGCTCGTGCCCAAGCGATGCAAAGCACTTTGGTCCAGACAGCCCAAGCAGGTTTAAAACGTGGCAAGCTGAATGAGCACCGAGTGACCCACATTACCACCGGCGTCCAGCGTTTGCGCAGCATCAATGAACTGCCCGTGGGGCTTGATTTGGTCATTGAGACCGTGCCTGAACGCCTGCCCCTCAAGCGTGAGGTACTGGGTCAAATTGATGCGCGCTTGCCATCGATCATCGCCTCCAATACCAGTGCCTTGTCCATTGATGAATTGGCCCATTGCGTCAAAGACAAGGGCAGTTTCTTGGGCATGCATTTTTTCAACCCTGTTTGGTCTTTGGCCATGGTTGAGCTCATACGAGGCAAGGCCACCAGTGAGGCCACCTTGGCGGAGGCCAGAAAATTTGCAGACAGCATTGGCAAAACAAGCATTACCGTGAAAGATGTCCCAGGCTTTGCCACCAGCCGTCTGGATTTGATTGCTTCATTGGAGGCCATGCGCATGTTGCAAGATGGCGTGGCCTCTGCAGAGGACATTGACAACGCCATGCTCATTGCCTATCGGCACCCAATGGGCCCCTTGCGTTTGAGTGACGTGGTAGGTTTGGATGTGCGTCTTGACATTGCCATGCAACTCAGCCGTACCCTTGGCGACCGTTATGCTCCCCCGCAAATGCTGATTGACATGGTGGCCCGAGGAGAACTGGGCCGCAAATCGGGAAAAGGCTTTTTTGATTGGCCTGCCGATTCAAATTCTTAATTCTTTAAATTGATATTTATAAATGATGATCAACAATATTTTTAACTCTACGTTGGTAGACACCTCCGATCACCACCCTCTTTTGAGGGAAAGCGTGGGCAAGTTGGTGGGAAGTTTTGGACGCAGCTATTTTCAAGACGTGGTGAAGCGAAATGTCAAACCGGTTGAGCTTTGGGATGCTTTGGCGAAGGCTGGATTTTTAGGTGTTCACATTTCTGAAAAATACGGTGGCGGTGCAGGCAGCGGCAGCGGCTTGGCCGATTACAACGTGGTGATTGAAGAAACTGCAGCGCAAGGATGCCCCATATTGTCTTTGGTGATTGGTTCCATTTGCGCTCCCATCATTGAGCAACATGGCAGTGAGGCTCAAAAAAATGAATGGTTGCCTGCATTGGCCGATGGCTCAAAGCGCTTGGCTTTTGCCATCACTGAACCCAACGCCGGCACCAACACCCACAAAGTGAGCACCATTGCTAAGAAAGATGGCACGGGTTGGAAGCTCAATGGCAATAAATATTGGACTTCTGCTGTGGATGAATCAGATTCCATCATGGTCGTGGCGCGTGGCGAAGAAGTGGACGAGCAAGGCCGCAATGCTTTGTCCTTGTTCATCGTGAAAGCCGATGCGCCTGGTATTTCCATGACGCCCATCGAAACGGCATTGCAAGTGCCTGAAACACAGTTCATGTTGTATTTTGACAATGTGTCTTTGGGTGCAGAAGCCTTGGTTGGACAAGAAGGTCAAGGCTTGCGCCATCTGTTTGCAGGCTTGAACCCTGAACGTGTGTGTGCTGCGGCCATCAACAACGGCATTGCAAGGTATGCCATTGAGAAGGGCTCTCAATACGCCATTGACCGGACTGTTTGGAAAACACCCATTGGTGCGCATCAAGGCATTGCCCACCCTCTGGCTAAGTCTTATATTGCGGTTCAACAAGCACGTTTGATGACAGCACGTGCTGCTCAACTTTTTGACGAGGGTTCACCAGACGCTGGAGAAATTGCCAACATGGCCAAGTTTGCGGCTGCAGAAGCTTCTTTGGAGGCGCTTGATCAGGCTATTCAAACTCATGGGGGCAATGGCATGGCCATTGAGTATGGTTTGGCAGACTTGTGGTTCATCGCGCGCTTGCACAAAACTGCGCCAGTGAGTCGTGAAATGATTTTGAACTTTGTGGCTCAACACAGTTTGGGTTTGCCAAAAAGTTATTAAGCGATTGCACTTCAAAACGACTTGCCTTTGATCAACATGTCTACCTTTGCACAAATTATCCGCGAGCACGCCCAAGACAGACCCGAAGCACCTGCTTTGAGTTTTGAGGGAAGCACATGGACTTTTGCAGATTTGCATCGATTGAGTTCGCGTTCAGCACAGGCTTTGCGTTTAGCCGGCGTGAATGCCGGCGACAGGGTGGCCTTGCTGACCAAAAACAGAGCTGAGTTTTATGAGCTTTTATTTGCTTGCAGCAAAATTGGCGCTATCTTGGTGGGTCTCAATTGGCGTTTGGCGGCGGGCGAAATTGAAGCCATCGTGGCCGATGCCAAACCCAAGGTGGCATTGCTGGGGCATGATGAAGAAAAACTTTTCAATGCAAACACAAGGGTCACGCCAGGCTTAAACAAGGTGGTGATTTTTGGCGCCGAATTTGATGCTTGGCGATCAGATTCACAAGAAGATCCAGGTCATGTGGGTCAAGCCGACGATGTGGCATTGTTGATGTACACGTCTGGTACCACCGGCTTGCCCAAAGGCGTCATGCTCACCAATGCCAACATGGCGTTCACGCGCATGCTTGGCGAAGCATGGGGCATGGGGCCCAACAGCGTCAACTTGGTGGCCATGCCCATGTTTCATGTGGGCGGCACTGGCTATGGCACCAGCACCATGATGGTGGGCGGGCATACGGTGCTCATGAAAGAGGTTAATCCTGCTGTGGCCATTGACCTGATTGAGCGCTACAAGGTGACGCACACATTTTTTGTCCCTGCGGTCGTTCAATCCCTTTTGCTCACACCCGGCATTGAGAAAGCAGACTTCTCCAGCCTTCAATTGCTGATGTACGGTGCTTCACCCATCGGCGACGTCTTGCTGAAACAAGCTTTGACCATGTTCAAATGCAATTTCATGCAGGCTTACGGTATGACAGAAACAGCGGGCACGGTATTGGACTTACCTCCCCAAGATCACGAACCAGAAGGCCCTAGATCAGGCTTGCTTAAATCATGTGGCAAAGCTTACCCATGGGTTAACTTGCGAATCATCGACCCCACCACCTTCAGCGATGTCAAGGTGGGCGAGGTGGGTGAGATTTGGCTTCAATCTGGCATGGTCATGAAGGGTTATTGGAACAAGCCAGAAGCCACTTCAGAAGCTCTCCAACCAGGTGGTTGGTTACGCACTGGCGATGCCGCTTATCAGGACTCCGAGGGCTATGTTTACATGTTCGATCGGTTCAAGGACATGATCATCTCGGGCGGAGAAAACATTTATCCGGCCGAAGTTGAAAACGCCATGAATGCGCACCCCGCTGTGAAAGAGGTGGGTGTGATTGGTGTGCCGCATTCGCGCTGGGGTGAAACGCCCATGGCCATTGTGGTCTTGCGTTCTGGGCACTCCGTTGAACCCGCCGATTTAATTGCTTTTACCAGAGACCGATTGGCCCATTACAAATGTCCGACATCTGTCGTGATTGCCAACGAGTTGCCTCGCAATGCCTCCGGCAAACTTCTCAAGCGTGAGCTTCGCAGGCTCCATCACAAAGATAAAGGTCATACCTAAGTCATTGCCCTTATTTTTTTATGCAAGACACATACCAAGCCAATGCCCAAACATCGCTACATTTGATGAAACGATGGGTGGTCAATTATTTCAATCAGCACAGTGATGCGGCCGCTCGAGAGTTCATTGCGCCTGATTACAAGCTGGAAATTGGCGATGTGGTTTTTGCAGGGCGTGACACGCAATGGCTTCCTGCTGTTCAACAACAATTCAAATTGTTTCCATCTTTGAGCATGACCGTTCATCAAGCCATTGCCGGCGATCAGTGGGCTGCAGCATGGTTTTCAGAGCATGGTGCTTCAGAGGGTAAGTTGGCCTGTTGGTCAGGCGTGGCGATCTACATCAACGATGGTGAAAAGCTTACTCGGTGTGTGGCCCAAGAAGATTACTTCACGCGTCATCGCCAATTGAAATCTGGCGTGTCCGATGTTTTAGAGGCGCCTGCTGTAGCACCTTGGGACCTTCCGCAGGAAGCGCCCAACCAAGACGCCATGGCCATCGTCTCAAAGTGGTTGAACAATTCTTGGCCCCCATCAGAAAGCCAGGTTCGTTGTGATGACGAGCACATCACGGGCGTTCCGTTAGAGTTTCAGGTGTGCACGACGGTGATTGATGAATTGCATGCCAGTGGCTCCGTGGTGGCTTTTCATGCAAAACAAACCGGTACTTATCTCAATGGATTGTCTGGTATCCAGCCAGATCAACCCAACGCTGTTTTGCACTGCAATGGATTGGTTCGTGTGCTGGATGGAAAAGTTGAAAGTGGGCGCGTCATTCGAGACCGCGTGGGATTGAAGGCCAGTCTCCAGAAAGCAAAGGTCAATCCATGACAAGCCCAGCTCATACGCCCAATGACAATGTGCTGATGGAGCAAGATGGGGCCGTGTTGATCATCACCATCAACCGACCTTCAGTTCGAAATGCCATCGATCGCAAAACATCCGAGATGATTGCGCAGGCCATGGACGAGTTGGACAACAACCCCCATCTGTCGATTGGCATTTTGACCGGGCAAGGCGAACATTTTTGCTCAGGCATGGACCTCAAGGCTTTCCTCAAAGGTGAGCGTGTCGAGTTAGAAGGGCGTGGTTTGGCAGGGATTGCCCAAACACCGCCGCGCAAACCGCTCATCGCAGCAGTGGAGGGATATGCCTTGGCGGGAGGCTGTGAAATTGCACTGGCGTGCGATTTGATTGTGGCCTCCGATACGGCTCAGTTCGGTATACCTGAAGTTCGCAGAGGCTTGATCGCAGGATCAGGTGGCTTGATGCGCTTGCCCCAAAAAATCCCACCTCAAATTGCACTTGAATATGCCCTCACTGGAAGGTCCATGTCAGCTCAGCAAGCCGCTCATTGGGGCTTGATCAACCGACTGACCGCAACGGGACAAGCCTTGGTTGAAGCCAAAGCGTTGGCCCTTGAAATCAGCAAAAATGGACCCTTAGCGGTTCAGATGACCAAACACATCATGACGCAATCGGCTTCTTGGCCGGAAGACTGCAAATGGACTCAACAAAATGTAATTTTGGAGCAGGTCATTGCTTCCAATGATGCGCGTGAAGGTGCTTTGGCTTTCAGTGAAAAGCGATCACCAAATTGGACGGGACGTTGAATGCCAACCATGATCAAAGCATTAGATCCCGATACACGCAAACTTTTGACGCTTGCCAAAGAAGCGGGGTATCCCGCTTTTCAAGATTTAAGTCCTGTCGATGCACGTAACGCCTACGCTGCAGGGTGGGCAGTCATGCAAAGCGACGGCGGTGAAGTAGCCTCTGTCAAGGACTTGGAACTACCCAGTGATTCAGGTGCCTTGAAGATCAGGGTCTACCGAGGGCAAGGTACTGATGCGAACCAAGCATTGCCCTGCATGCTCTTTTTGCACGGCGGTGGTTGGGTCATTGGCAGTTTAGAAAGCCACGACCGACTCTGCCGTCGCTTGGCCAATGTGGCTCAAATTTGTGTTGTCGCAGTTGACTATCGTTTGGCACCTGAGCATCCATTTCCTGCTGGACTTCATGATGCAGTGACCGCGTGGGATTGGATTCATGATCATGCCAAAGAATTACACATCAATGCCGATGCCGTGGGTGTCGGTGGCGACAGTGCCGGTGGTAATTTGGCGGCAGTCTTGGCCATCATGGGGCGCGAGGGTGAAGTCATTCCGCCCGTTTATCAAGCTCTGATTTATCCAGCATTGGACCTGACAGCCAGCAGCCAAAGTTATGCGGCCATGACTGAGGATGTGCCACTGACGGCTGCCACCATGCATTACTTTGTCAATCACTACACCCCCTTTGAAGCCGACCGCCTGCATTGGAAAGCGTCTCCTCTTCGCGCCGAAAGCCTTCAGGGTGTGGCGCCAGCCATGGTCATGACCGTGGCACACGACCCGCTGTGTGACGAAGGCAGAGCTTACGCTGAACGCCTCATGGCGGAGGGCAATCGTGTCAGTGTGTTGCATTTCAATGACCATGTTCACGGCTTGTTGGGCATGGGCAAATGGGTTCCTGCGGCCAATCACATAGCCGATCATATTTTCAAAACCATTGGTTTTGAATTACACCGATGTTCTTTGAATGCATCCAAACTGTCATTCACAAAATCAATTTCAAATTCCTAAAGGATCAACATGAGAGAAGCCGTTATTGTTTCCACCGCACGCACAGGCATTGGCCGTGCCTATAAAGGATCGTTGAACAACACCAAATCGCCCAGCTTGGCGGGTCATGTGATTGCGCACAGTGTGAGCCGCGCTGGCATTGAGGGCGCTGAGGTGGAGGACGTGGTGTTGGGCACTGTGCTGACCATCGGCACTGCAGGCATGAACTTGGCTCGAAACGCTTTGTTGGCTGCAGGCTTGCCAGCTTCCGTGCCGGGTCAAACCATGGACCGTCAGTGTGCCTCTGGGCTGATGGCCATTGCTACCGCTGCCAAGCAAATCATGGTGGATTGCATGGACATTGTGGTGGCCGGCGGCCATGAAAACATCACTGCTGCTCAAAAGGCTTACTTTGACAGCATGTCCGGGACCTTTGACGAAGCTTTGATCAAACACAGCCCCAATGCCTACATGCCCATGTTGCAAACGGCAGAGTTTGTTGCCAAAAAATACGGCATTTCACGCGAGGCACAAGACTTGTACGCCTTGGAATCACAACGCAGAACGGGCTTGGCCCAAAACAATGGCCGATTTGATCAAGAAATTGTGCCCTTTGCCACCAGCATGGCCATTGCTGACAAAGCCACAGGCCAAATTTCATACAAAGATGTCAACTTCAGCAAAGACGAAGGCAATCGCCCCGACACGGCCATCGAAGGCTTGTCATCTTTGAAGCCGGTTCTGGAAGGCGGATTGATCACCGCAGGCAACGCCAGTCAATTGTCTGATGGTGCCAGTGCGTGTGTGTTGATGGACAGTCAAATGGCCGAGCGTCGTGGTTTAAGTCCCTTGGGCATTTACCGTGGCATGGCTGTGGCGGGATGTGCGCCGGAGGAAATGGGCGTCGGCCCCATTTATGCGGTGCCCAAGTTGCTGAAGCAGCATGGCTTGTCAGTGCAGGATATTGGGCTGTGGGAATTGAACGAAGCTTTTGCTTGTCAAGCCTTGTATTGCCGAGACCAATTGGGCATTGATCCCGAAATTTACAACGTCGATGGTGGGGGCATTTCCATTGGTCATCCTTACGGCATGACAGGCTCGAGGTTGGTGGGTCATGCCCTCATTGAAGGCAAGCGCCGCGGCGTCAAGTATGTGGTAGTGACCATGTGCGTAGGCGGCGGAATGGGCGCAGCAGGATTGTTTGAAGTGGCCTGATCTCTCCAGACTTCCACCATCAAGGGCCCTAGGGCCCTTTTTGTTTGCTTCGTTGAAACCCCATTCGCATGAAATTGGTTCAGGATTTGTCAGAATAGCGCAGAGATCATTGAAAATAGCACCACAATCCATAGCACTTGCCAGAGAACCATTCAATGGCCATATCGATCAACACGGTGATGAGTAAAAATGGCACACCAAAGTAAGCACCAGCCCAAAACCCAGCCTGCCAAGTGGGGCCTGGCTCTTTCAGTTTGTGGCCCATTACAGTTTGGGCACGTCGCTTTTCGAGGAACTTCTTCAACATGATTTTGCTTGATTCCGCCATGAAAGCATGGTCCTTGGAGTGCCAATGATAGTGCATTGGCAACATCACGACACTGCCGCTTGGGATGCTGAGCATGCGGCTGCGGCGGCTGCATTGCAACAAGACTGGGCCTATGGATCCAGCCTCATGATGTTGGGTGTGCCGGTGTTAAGGGCCAGGGTCGAGCAAGAGGGTCAACTTGTTGCGCAAGCACAGTTCATTGTCCGAAAATGGGGCAATCTGGGCGCTGTGGCCCTTTGCACACGTGGACCACTGTGGCTTCAGGCACTGAGTCCAAAAGAAGAGGCCCAAGTTTATGCGGCCTTGAAAAAATCCTTGCCCCTCAAAGGCATACGCTTTATGGCGGTCACGCCCGAAGTACCTCAAGGCAAAGCGCATGGCCTCAGTCCCATGCGGCGCATCATGTCAGGCATGTCTACCGTCATGCTCGATTTAAGCCCACCCATGGAAACATTGCGAGCGCAACTCGACCGGCGTTGGCGGCACCGTTTGGTAGGGGGCGAGGGCAGTGAAATGACCATTCACCGAATGGGAACCAATGCGGGCCAGTACCGTTGGTTGTTAGACGCTGAAATGCAACAGCGTACTGATAAAAAACTGGATGGTTTGCCAGTGAATTTTTTTGACAACTACGTGCAATCACGCAAACAACCCGCTAAAAATATTCTGACTCTGCGCGCGGATGTGGGACGCGATCGAATTGCTGCCATGATGTTTTTGATTCATGGTGAAGCCGCAACTTATCAAGTAGGCTGGACTTCTGACAAAGGCCGTGACTTGCATGCGCACAATTTAATTTTGTGGCGGGGCATGGAAGAACTTAAATCGCGCGGCATTCGAACGCTGGATTTGGGCGGCGTGAACACCATTCGCAGCGCTGGCATCGCACGATTCAAAATGAGTACAGGTGGTCAGGTTTTAACCTTGGCCGGAACCTACATCTGAACATGTACCTGCCATCCCATTTTAATTATCCGGACCATGCGCGAACCATCGTTCAAGAGAATCCCCTGGCGCAACTGATTTCTCTAGACGACGCAGGCTTTCCGTTTGTCTCGCACTTACCTGTGAAGTTGCAAGCCCACACGCAAAACGCGGAGCTGGATTTGTTGTTGGGTCATTTGGCCAAAATGAATCCACATGCTTCGTATTTGAAGCAACGTCCAGACGTGCTGTTAACTTTTATGGGCCCACAAGCTTACATGACCCCAAAGGTTTATCCAGACTTGGTGCGTGTCCCAACGTGGAGTTATGTGGCGGTGCACATCAAAGCAGTGGTCAGAATTTTAGAAGGGGAGGAGGCCACCGATGCCCTTCTGAAGCAGCTCATTTCGGACCACGAGCCCGTATATGCCAAACAATGGCAAGGCTTGCCAGAAAGCTACACGGTGCCCATGCTGAATGGCATTGTGGCTTTTGAAATGAAGCCTATCAGTGTTCAGTGCAAAATCAAATTGAACCAGCACCGTCCTGAATCGCATGAGGCTTTGTATGCCCAGTATGCGGCGGGTTCTGAATCTGAAAAAAGTCTGGCCATGTGGATGCGTCGCTTGGGAATGGTGCCATGAGCTCCGATATTCAATGGATGAAAGAGGCTCTTTTGCTGGCCCAACAAGCAGCAGATGCCGGCGAGGTGCCTGTGGGGGCCGTGGTGGTGAAAGACGGTCAAATCATTGGTCGCGGACGCAATGCACCTGTGGGTTCTCACGACCCCACGGCGCATGCTGAGATGGCGGCCCTGCGAGATGCAGCCCAATTTATAGGCAACTATCGACTGGACAATTGTGAGTTGTACGTTACGCTGGAACCTTGCACCATGTGTTCCGGTGCCATTCTTCATGCGCGCTTAGACCGGGTGGTCTATGGCGCGTCTGAGCCTCGAACGGGCGCAGCAGGTTCTGTTCACAATGTATTTGAGTTGACAGCGATCAACCATCAAACCCATGTTGTCAAGGGCGTCTTGGCAGAAGAGTGCAGCCAATTGCTGCGTGATTTTTTCAAGCCAAAACGCATGAATGAAAATCCTTTAAGAGAAGATGCACTTCGTCCTCAAGATGATTGGTTTAAGGGCTTGCCCGACTACCCATGGCCTGCTCACTATGTGTCTGAACTTGCGCCTTTGAATGGCTTGCGGCTACATTATTTAGACGAGTCTTCGTCAAATTTGAATGCCAATCCGCTCACCTATTTGTGTTTGCATGGTAACCCTGCATGGAGCTACCTTTACCGCAAAATGGTTCCCATTTTTTTAAGGGAAGGGCATCGTGTGGTTGCCCCTGACTTGATCGGATTTGGCAAGAGCGACAAGTTGAAAAAGGCATCTCAGCATCATTTCACATTTCACAGAGATGTCTTGTTGGCCTTCATCGAGCGACTTGATTTAAAGAATGTGGTGTTGGTGGTTCAGGACTGGGGGGGCATCTTAGGTCTCACATTGCCCATGGCCATGCCTGAGCGCTTTCAGGGGCTCTTGGTCATGAACACCACCTTGGCCACGGGGCAAGAACCCTTGTCAAAAGGCTTTCTGAATTGGCGTCAATGGTGTCAATCAAACCCTGACTTTGATGTTGCAAAGTTATTTGCCAGGGGCAACTCACACATGACTGCTGCAGAATGTCAGGCCTACAGCCAACCCTTCCATGACCGAGGTCATCGCTCCGCATTGCATGCTTTTCCGCCCATGGTGCCCGAAAATTTTGACAGCGAAGGTGCTGACATTTCACGTCAAGCGGCAGAATTTTTGCAACATGAATGGCAAGGTCAATCGATGATGGCCATTGGTTTGCAAGATCCCGTGCTTGGGGAACAAAGCATGCGTCGGTTGCACGCGTTGATCCGCAATTGCCCAGAACCCATGCTGTTGCCAGAGGCGGGGCATTTTGTTCAAGAACACGGGCAATCCATTGCCGAGGCTGCAGTTCACTATTTCATTTCTCCTAAATCATGAGCCACATTTATCTATTTTCGCCTTCGGGCGCCGTTCGTGACAAAGCTGGTTTCAAGCGTGGCGTGAAGCGCTTAGAGGCTCAGGGTCATCAGGTGGAAATTGACCCTGACGCACTCAAGGGCCAGATGCGTTTTGCGGGCGATGACGCCACGAGATTGGCGGCTGTGCAACGTGCTTCTGCCAGTGGCGCCCAAGTGGCCCTGATTTCACGTGGAGGCTATGGCTTGACGCGCTTGTTGCCAGAATTGCCCTACAAAGACATTGCCAAGGCCATTGACAAGGGCACTCAGTTTGTAGGCCAGAGTGACTTCACCGCATTCCAGCTGGCTGTGTATGCCAAAACCTCGCGTATCACTTGGCAGGGCCCCTCTTTAATGGATGATTTTGCAACTGAAGCAGAACCCGACGACATCATGCAAGCTTGCTTTGACGATTTGTTGTTAGAGCAGGGGGAGGGCACTGGCTGGCGACTGCCTATGGCGGAGGCTGGCATGAACGTGAAGGTCAACAATGCCGTTTTATGGGGTGGCAATTTAACGGTACTGTCTTCCCTGCTCGGTACGCCTTATTTTCCAATCGTCAAGGGCGGGGTTTTATTTTTAGAAGACATTGGCGAGCACCCTTACAGAATTGAAAGGATGCTGACGCAGTTGCATCTTGCTGGCATATTGAATCAGCAAAAGGCGGTAGTCTTTGGTCAATTTACGTCTTACAAACTGGTTGACCACGACAAGGGTTTCAAGTTGCAAACTGTTATCGACAGACTATGTACGCTTTTAAAGATTCCCGTTTTAACCGGTTTGCCCTTTGGACATGTGCCGACCAAAGTGTTATTGCCAGTGGGTGCCAAAGTGGATCTGGCGACGGATGGCAGGGATGCCTTCCTGGTTTGGGGTCACGTTTAGGGCACTCATTTCCCTTTTGTTTTTGAATGTCAGTCCTTTCCAGTACATTACTTAACATAATATACATCGTATGAAGTTGGTGATATATATGAAATACTGCATTCCAAACAAACAAATCAATCAGAAGTCGATTGATTCACCCCTGTCGGGCCATGTTCTTTTAGAAGCGCCGTCAGAAGCTTTTGCGCATCGGTGCGTTGGCCCTGAATAGCAAAGTCCAAGGCCGTTGAGCCCTGTTGATTTTTCAAATGAACATCAGCGCCTTCGTTGATCAGCAAGGTCAGCGATTCGAAATTTCCATATCTGGCCGCCATCATCAAGGGTGTCGTGCCATTGGGAGACTCGGCGTCAATGTATGCGCTGTGATCAAGTAGCAATTGAACAATGGCTGTTTGTCCAGAAGACGCAGCGTAATGAAGTGGCGTCCAACCTGGCTGGTTGACATCGGCTTGGAGGTCAATCAGTTGCTTGGCTAAAGCCAAATGACCCTTTAAACAGACCAGCATCAGCGGTGTTTCATCATGTTTATTTTTGACATTCAGGCGAATCAGAGGATGCCTGATCAAAATCTCAAACGACTTCCATGATTCCAATTTCATGGCGACAAACAAAGCGGGTTCCGAATCCGGGCTGTGGGTGTTGGGGTCAAAACCCCGGCTCAGGAGTTGAGAAATAACTTTAACTTGGTCTGATTGAAAGGCCTTGAAAAAGTCTTCGTATGAACCTGCATGACCGACAGTAGAAAATATAAATAAGTGATATAAAACAATATACTTTATAAATTTATTAAAGTAAATTATCATTTAAAAAGAGCCTCAAAATGGGTCCAGAAAGACGTCTATCCAGCGTGAATTTTGTGAAACAAACGATCAAAGTTGTCACTGGTTATTTGTCCAATGGCCTCCGGGGTGGTGCCTCTTAATTCTCCCAACAGCTTGGCCACAAAAGGAACGTAGGAAGGCTTGTTGGTTTTGCCGCGATAGGGCACGGGAGCCAAATAAGGACTGTCAGTTTCTATCAGCAAACGGTCAAGGGGAACCCAAGAAGCCACTTCTCTCAATTCACTGGCCGTTTTAAAGGTCAAGATGCCAGAAAAAGAGATGTAAAAACCAAAATCCAAAGCGGCCTTGGCCACCTCTTTAGACTCTGTAAAACAATGAAACACACCGCCTACACTGCCCTCACCGCCTGTTTCGCCCTCCTCCTTCAAGATGCGAAGGGTGTCTTCAGACGCTGAGCGAGTGTGAATGACCAGGGGCAGTTGTAACTGGCGAGCCGCTCGGATGTGCGTTCTAAATCGATCTCGCTGCCATTCCATGTCAAGCACAGACCGGCCGCCTTTGCGCTCTGCCATTTGGTAGTAATCGAGGCCCGTTTCACCAATGGCCACGACTCTGTCGAGGCGGCCTTTTTCAATGAGGTCTTGCACGCTCGGTTCGTAAATATCTTCGTTATCGGGGTGCACTCCCACCGTACTCCACAAGTGAGTGTTTTGGAGAGACAAGCGATGCACATTGTCAAACTCCTCCATGGTGGTGCAGATACAAAGTGCGCGGCTCACTTGAGCCTCAGCCATTTGAGCCAAGATATTGGCAAAGTCAGCTTGAAATTCGGGGTAGGACAAGTGGCAGTGTGAATCGGTGTACATGTCAGTTGCCAGAGTTCATGACTTCAAACGCATCGGCGCACAAGGCCTCCAACATCAAGCCAGCATTGAAGGGGTGTTCGGCCGACTTGGCGGCCAAGGAAAGACGCTTGAACCATGCGGTCAACTGAACTGTTGAAACTTTCACTGCCGGTAAATCCTTTGAATCGAAGTAGCGTAAGGGGGCAAAAATTTGGGCCATCAGCAAATCGTGACACAGCTTTTGCAAAGCCGAGATCACTTCGCTGGCAGGTAAATCACTGCAGAAACTGGCATCGCCTGCCCGCATGGCCTTGGGGAAACTGGACCACCATTGCATGCTTTGGCCCATCAATTTTTGTCGCTGTACTACTTCAGGGCGTCCGCCTGCAGACTTGAGCAACAAGGCGGCTTCAGCGGGGGCTATGCCTTGGGTTTGAAGCCAAGCAGTGGCTTCTTGGGGATCAGGCCAAACCATGGTGTGAATCAAACAACGGCTGCGAATGGTGGGCAGCAATTGATGCGCCGCCTCGCTGGCCAGCACAAATTTCAAAGCGCCAGGCGGTTCTTCCAATGTCTTCAGCAGTGCATTGGCGGTAATGTGGTTCATGCGCTCCGCTGGAAAAACCAACACCGCTTTACCCTTGCCCCTGGCGTTGGTTCGTTGGCAAAATTCGATGGCATCTCGCATGGCGTCGATGCGAATTTCTTTGCTCGGTTTGCGAGATTTGTTGTCAATCTCAGATTGGGCTTTTTCGCCCAAGGGCCAGCCCAATGCCAACAATATGGTTTCGGGCATGAGCACAAACAGGTCGGCATGGGTATGCACACTGAGCGCATGACAGCTGCCGCATTGACCGCAGGCCCCTTGTGTCGCGGCCATATTTGATTCACAAAGCCAAGCACCGACCAAAGCGGTGGCCAGCGTATATTGGCCCAAACCGGATGGCCCTTGTAGCAACCAAGCGTGACCTTGCTGAGACAGCAAGGTTTTGCTTTGGGCATCAATCCAAGGCGGCAGGGCGTTCATGTTTTGCACATCGCCTCAACAGATTTCAACACATCAACCCACACAGATTCTCGCGTTTGATCGGCCGCAATTTGAGCAAAACGAGAGGGTGACTCCGCCATGCGCTTGGCATAGCCAGATCGGACATTTTCAAAAAAAGCCAACGGTTGAGATTCAAATTTATCGGGCACCCTGGCACTGCTCAGTCTTGCTGCGGCCACTTGGGGGGACAGATCAAACCAAATTGTCAAATCCGGTTGGCGAAGGCTGCAAGAAGGGACCTGTTGCACCATTCGCTCTAAACTTTGCAACACTTGCCAGTCAAAACCTCGCCCCCCCCCTTGGTAGGCAAAAGTAGCATCGGTGAATCGATCACACAACACCACCTGGCCTTGTGCCAAAGCCGGCTCAATCACATTCACCAAATGCTCACGCCTTGCCGCAAACATGATCAGAGCCTCGGTCAAGGGGTCCATGCTTTCATGCAAAGCCAGCGTCCTGAGTTTTTCTGCCAATGGCGTTCCACCGGGTTCACGGGTGAGCGTGACCGCATAGCCTTCTGACTTAAACCATGCAGCCAAGCCTTCGATGTGGGTTGATTTGCCTGCACCATCGATGCCTTCAAAACTGATAAACCAAGATCTTGTCATGCGCTTAATTGCCTTGCAGCGTTTGTCCACGCTGGTAAATATTGACGGCTTGATTGTGCTCGTTCAAAGAATTGCTGAAGTGGCTGGTGCCATCTCCTTTGGCCACAAAATAAAGGGCTTGGGAGTTGGCAGGCTGCAGCGCCGCCATCAGTGCTGCTTTGCCTGGCATGGCAATTGGCGTGGGAGGCAAACCAGCTCGTGTGTATGTGTTGTAAGGGCTGTCTGTTTTCAAATCGACGCGCCGCAAGTTGCCATCAAATGCGTCACCCAAGCCGTAGATCACGGTGGGATCGGTTTGCAATCGCATGCCAATTTTCATGCGATTGTGAAACACTGCTGAAATGTAGGGACGGTCCACAGCACGTCCCGTTTCTTTTTCAACGATGCTGGCCAACACCAGTAAGTCGTCGGGGGACTTCAACACATTGTCACGCGCTTTGAGTTGCCACACCTCTTCCAAATGTCGGTCCATAGAGCGCAATGCTCGTTTCATCACCGAAAAGTCTGTGGCGCCTTTTGAGTAGGTGTAGGTGTCGGGATAAAACCGTCCCTCTGGATGCAATTGGCTACGCCCGAGTTGTGACATGATGTCTTGATCGCTCAAGCCCGAAGTGGTGATTTTCAAGCTGTCGGCTTTGGCCAAGGCCAGCTTGAATTGTTTGAAGGTCCAGCCTTCCACCAGCGTGATGCTGCGCAAACTTTCTTCACCACGAACCAACATGTTCAGCACCGTTTGAGGGCTCATTTGAGCGGTGATTTCATAACTTCCCGCTTTGATGCCGCGGGCTTGTCCTGAAAATCGAAACCACAGCCACAAAAGCTGAGGTGACACATCGGCACCTGCATTGGCAATGGCAAAGGCCACGCCCCTGGGCGATGTGCCTGGCTCAATGGACAAATCCAAGGCGGCTGTCGCAACCCCAGTGCCTGTTGAGTCGAATGACTTCATTTGTGTTTTGAACCCCATGGGCATTTGCAGCCAAGCGAATGCAGCGCCCATCACCAACAGCATCGAAAAGATCAGGATGGCCAGATACCATCGCCAAGCCGAGCTTTTTCGGGGCGATGAGGGTCGTTTGACTGATTTTCTTTGACGAGGCAAACCTATTTTCCTACGGGGTTTTAAGAGGAGATCATAATTCAGGGATGCATTTTCCATCACCTATTTTGAATTTCTCACCTTCGGGTGTGCTCACGCCTGAACATTTAGGGGTCATTCTGCTGGAAGGACCCGACACCGCCAGTTTCTTGCAGGGTCAACTGACTCAAGACGTCATGCTTTTACCCGATGGGCAAGCCCGATTGGCTGCCTACTGTTCCGCCAAGGGACGCATGTTGGCCAGCTTTGTGGTTCTCAAGATTTCTGCCAGTCAAATTTTCCTCATTGTTCAAAAAGATATCATTGAATCAACAGTCAAACGCTTGTCTATGTTTGTCATGCGCGCCAAGGTTAAAGTGAGTGACGCATCTTTGCAATATGAGGTGAACGGTTTGTTGGGCAATGCCTTGACGCACTACGCAACGGGCCTGCATGCGCTCAATCCTTGGCAAGTGTTAACCCAAGAAGATCGTCACTTTATCCAACTGTATGCAGCCAAAACTCAGGCCACCACGGTTCAACGTGCCTTGTGCCTTTCCCCCACCAACACGCCACACCCTTGGACAGGCAACACGCCCCTGCCCCAATCTGATTGGCTATTGGCTGAAGTTTTGGCCGGCATTGGGGCAATTCAAAGCATCACCTCCGATGTCTTTGTTCCGCAAATGTTGAACTACGAATCAGTCGACGGCGTGAGTTTCAAGAAAGGCTGCTACCCAGGCCAAGAAGTGGTCGCCAGAAGTCAATTCAGGGGTACCCTCAAACGCAGAGCTTATGTGTTTTCAGTGCGCCATGAAGCTGTGGTGGGGCAAGAGGTTTTTAGCAACGAAGACCCCGCACAAGCCTGTGGCACGGTGGTCAGTGCCTCTAAGTTCAACTCAAGTCCAGAAAATGTGTCAGACCTTGAATCAGGCTGGGGCATTGTTTCTATGCAAACGGCTGCAGAGTCTTTGACACTCCATCTAGGCAGTCCCGATGGTCCCGAATTGAAATTGCATGCCCTTCCCTATGCTTTGTTTGAAGACATTTAGGTTTCAACAAGCGAGTTCATCAGCGACATTGACATTTCGATGTGGTCAATGCCAGCGTCTTGAAAAACGGGGCCATGCGCCTTAAAGCCCAGTCGTTTGTAGAAACCTTCAGCGCTGCATTGGGCATGCAAAATGACTTCCAAATCTCCACGCTGTCGAGCCTTTTCAACCAAGGCCATCACAATCATTCGACCCAAATTGATACCGCGCAAAGGTTTTGACACAGCCATGCGCCCAATCTGCGCAATTTTGGGTTGTGGTTGTAGGAGTCTGCCGGTGGCCACAGGCTGACCCAATCGATTGACCACCACCGCATGCAAAGCTGTAGCGTCTGCTTCGTCCCATTCCAATTCGGGATCTATTTCTTGTTCTTTCACAAACACTTCAATGCGCAATGGGGCTGCCAAGGCCTGTAGACTGTCCCAGGTGCCGGTTTTAAGTTCGACCACTGGTTCGCCCGATTCAAATACCAGCAAAATATGGCGCAACACATCGGGAACTGGTTGTGACGTTTGGGTTTGGGGATTGGCGAAAACATAGATCAATTCAGCGCTGATCAGCAGTTTGTCGCCTCTGAAAATGCCGGCTTCAAAAACCATGGAGGACGTGCCGACGCGGCTGCACTTCATGCCAATGCTGAGGTCGTCGTCCATGAGGGCTGAAGCATGGTATTCGAGGGTGACCTTTTTCACATACAACTCACCTCCCAAAATTTGCAAGGCGGATTCGTAGGGCAATGCCAAACGTGCCCAATAGGCAGTGACCGCGATATCAAGGTAGGTTAAATAATGGCCATTGAACACAATTTTTTGCATGTCAATGTCGGCCCATCGAACTCGAAGTCGATGAAAAAATCGAAAGTCATTGCGTTTCATCATGGTCACTTTCCAAGGCTGAAGTAAGACTTAAATTGGCTTATTTTAGGAGCATAGGGCGAAGGCTCGTTTCAAAGCATTTCCTGCATCAGCATGGGCTTTGCGCGCATCAGAAATCACGCGCCCCATGTTGACAAACCCATGCACCACACCATGGTAAATCTCCAATTCAACGGCCACACCGGCCATGCGCATCAGATCGCCATAGGCGATGCCTTCGTCTACCAAAGGGTCGCATTCCGCCAAGCCAATCCAAGCGGGCGCGAGGCCATCATGGCGCTCGGCAAGCATGGGGGCAAATCGCCAGTCACCGCGTCGGTCTTTGTCAATGTAATGGTCAAAAAACCAATCCACTATGGCTTTGTCCAACATAAAACCCTTGCCAAACTTCTGGTGCGAAGGCGAATCTTGACGGTCAGCGGTGCCAGGATAAATGAGAAGTTGAAGGGCCAAGGGCAGTCCAGCGTCGCGTGCCATGATGGCGCAAACTGCGGCCAAAGTGCCGCCAGCACTGTCGCCGCCTACAGCCAACGCTTTCGTGTGCAACCCCAAACTGCTGAGATTCTGAGACACCCATTGAAGGGCATCCCAAGCGTCGTTTGAAGCCACTGGAAAACGATGCTCAGGCGCTAAGCGATAGTCAACAGACACAACTGCGCAATGCGCGATTCGGGCCAACTCGCGGCACAGCACGCTGTGCGTTTGGATGCTGCCCATGGTAAAGCCACCACCATGAAAATAAACCAAAGTGGGCAAGATATTGTGGGCAGACTTTGAAACTGGTGCGAACAACTTTGCGTTTAAGGTGTGGCCATCCCGCGCTGGAATTTTCAAATCTTCAACGCGTGCCATAGGGGGTTCGGGCAAATCCAAAACAGATGCCGAGATTTCAAAAAACCGCCTTGCTTGCTGCGCCGAAAGTAAATTCAGCGGCGGCCGCCCTGCCCTTTCAATGTTGCGCAGCACAAGCCGCATGGTGTCGCTCAAGCGGCTTTGGGGGTTGTGATGGTTCATGGTTCTAAGCCGTGTTGATGCTTGTCATGGTTTACGAGGCTGACGCAAATCAGACATTCCGTTAGAGTTTGACATCATCCTATCAACATATCGTTTCACAGCATGGCTTTTATCAATTACATCACTCAAATTCAATTTGATTTTGGCGCTGTTCAGTTATTGGGGCAGGAATGCGAGCGCTTGGCTATATCCAAACCCCTGATCGTGACCGATCCTGGTGTAAAGGCTGCTGGTATTTTGCAAAAGGCCTTAGACGCATTGTCAGCCCGACAGGCTTTGCCACGTATTCAGGCTGTGGTGTTTGACCAAACGCCTTCCAACCCCACGGAGGCCGCTGTTCGTGCCGCTGCTCAAATTTACAATGCAAACGCTTGCGATGGCTTGATTGCCGTGGGCGGCGGTTCCTCCATTGACTGTGCCAAATGTGTGGCCATTGCGGTCACGCATGGTGGGCCGCTCAAAACATACGCCACCATCGAAGGTGGCTCGGTGAAAATTTCAGAGAAGCTTGCGCCCATCATTGCAGTGCCGACCACGAGTGGCACAGGCAGTGAAGTCGCAAGAGGCGCAATATTGATTGTGGACGACGGCAGAAAACTGGGTTTTCATTCTTGGCATCTGGTGCCCAAGTCCGCCATCTGCGATCCTGAACTGACCTTTGGCTTACCGCCCAAACTCACTGCAGCCACCGGCATGGACGCTATTGCACATTGCATGGAAACCTTCATGGCTGCGGCCTTTAACCCCCCTGCAGATGGCATCGCGTTGGATGGACTGCAACGTGCATGGCATCACATTGAAAGGGCCACCATCAACGGACAGGACCCAGAGTCCAGAATGAATCTCATGAGTGCATCAATGCAAGGTGCCATGGCTTTTCAAAAAGGCTTGGGTTGCGTGCATTCTCTCAGTCACAGCTTGGGCGGCATCAACCCCCTTTTGCACCATGGCACTTTGAATGCCGTCTTTTTGCCGGCCGTTGTGACTTTCAATGCGGCTGCGAAGTCGGTCCAAAAAGAAAATCGATTGCAACGCATGACCCGGGCCATGGGCTTGGCAGACGACACGCCCATGGTCGATGCTTTGAAAGACATGAATGCCAGGTTGGGTTTGCCAAAGGGTCTTCATCAAATGGGCGTCAAAGAGTCGCAGTTTGACGCCATCATTCAAGGGGCAATGGCAGACCACTGCCATCAAACTAACCCACGTTTGGCCAGTGCCGAAGACTACCGAGCGATGTTGTTCACATCCATGTAATTGGGCTCTTTTTCAATTTGAACAGGCAAGCTGCGTTCTTTACAAGTCTTGAACGAGCGACATATCAGGCTGCTCTAACCAGTGCGCAAATTCATCGGCCATTTGTTGGCTGGCTTGGCTTGCGGTTTGCCAGACTTTCACCCTTGCCATTAAGTCTTGTCCGTATCTTGCAAAATCAGATCGATCGGGCAATTTTCCGTTGGGCAATGTTTGAACCCATTCGGGATTGGGCGCCAACACCACCGTGCTATTGAGAAGAGACGTGGCGCCGTGACGCCATTTCAAGCTTTTGTCTAACCAGCCTGGAACCACGGCTTTTTGAAAATGGGGGTACAACACCAACTTTTCTGGGCTGTTGTCAGAACCCGATGAGTTTGAAGTTTGCCAATTCAAGTGCAAGTGGTAATCGGTAATGCCGCCATCCCAATAAGCACCATTTGGCGCACCTTGAATGTGGGGCACGGCCTTGAGTACAAATGGAATGGCACAACTTCCCTGCAACACATCCATGAAGTTTTGCTCAGTCAGGGCCAAGTGTTGCGTGGTGTAATCATTTGTAGCAAATGGAGGGGGTGAGCTGCCCGTTGAAAAAACCACACGCTCCAGCAAAGCGCCCATCCACTTGCGATTGACGAGATTCAAAGCAAATGCCAAGCCGTAGCCAATCGGCGTGCGAAATGGGTGTTCGTGCTTTAAAACGCCTTTTCCGCGAGCGCACAAAATGTGCAGTCGATAGCGCGGATGGCTTAACAAATGTGCAACGTGTCCCCCATAAAACGCATCAAGACTTTCTCTGAAAGTATCGCTCACCTGTTGAGCGCTGGGGGACCTTTCCCCTTCCCTTAGTTCGTAATGTTGGTGAATGTAATCATGCTCTAAGCGCAGAAAACCTGCCTGGCTTTGAGGCATGCATGCGGTGGCCATGCGCCATGCGCCAATAGAGGCACCCACCAAGTCGATTTGCTGCTGGCTCTGAGGTAGCCAGTCATTGAACAAAAACCTGTCCAGTGGCCCCAGAATCAAACCCTTTGGGCCCCCTGCTGCCGCTGGAATCACGCCAACATCTGAAGGCTTCAGGCCTTGTCGTTGCAAAAATTGCCGTGCTTTGGGGCCAGCATAAATGCAAAGTGACTTCATGACTTCTTGTTTTGCAATTTGGCAAACGCAGATGCCATGGCGCTTTGCGACCCAGTTGCAGCACCCGCCTCATGGCCCCTTGGAGACTGACTCGTCTGGCGTTGTCCAGAATAGCCCTGACGTGAGCCCGATTCAAAACGATTCTCAGGACTTCTCTTTGAACCAGAGTTGGCGGCTGCCTCGTTAAGCTTCATGGTGAGTGCAATGCGTTTGCGCACCACATCCACTTCCGTGACTTTGACTTTGACGATGTCGCCAGTTTTGACCACTTCGCGAGCATCCGTCACAAATTTGTGACTCAGTTGGCTGACATGCACCAAACCGTCTTGATGGACGCCCAAGTCGATGAAGGCGCCAAAAGCCGCCACGTTGCTAACGATGCCCTCCAAAACCATGCCCTCTTTCAAGTCTCGAATGTCTTCCACGCCTTCGTTGAAGCGGGCCGCTTTAAATTCAGGTCTAGGGTCGCGGCCAGGTTTTTCAAGCTCTGCCAAAATGTCCTTGACAGTCAACACACCAATGGAGTTGTTGGCAAACATCTCAGGGCGAAGCGCTTGAAGTAGATCCGATTTGCCCATGACATTTTGCACAGGTTGAGACAGTTTTGCCAAGATAGCCTCCACCACAGAATACGTTTCTGGGTGTACGCCGGTCATGTCGATGGGGTTGTCACCCCCCCGGATGCGTAAAAATCCTGCGCTTTGTTCAAAGGTCTTTGCACCCAAACCGGTCACTTTCAGCAAATCAGTGCGGTTTTTTAAATGCGCCATGGACCTCGCGCCACCTCACCATCGACTTGGCTACAACGCCAGACAATCCCGATACCCGCGAGAGCAAAGGCACACTGGCCGTATTGACATCGACGCCAACGGCATTGACGCAATCTTCGACCACGGTTTCGAGAGAGCGAGCCAGTTCGGTCTGATTCACGTCGTGTTGATACTGACCCACCCCAATCGCTTTAGGATCAATTTTGACCAACTCGGCCAAGGGGTCTTGCAACCTTCTGGCAATGCTGGCCGCACCTCTGAGGCTCACATCCACATCCGGCATTTCTTGGCTGGCAAATTCACTGGCGGAATAAACCGATGCACCCGCTTCACTCACGACCACCTTTTGAATCAAAGGGCCGTCAGACTTTTGCAAAAGTTTGATGAGGTCGCCTGCCAATTTGTCTGTTTCTCGACTGGCTGTACCGTTGCCAATGGCAATGAGATTGACGCCATGTTTTTGGCAGCATTGAACCAAAGTGTGAAGGGCCCCATCCCAATCACGGCGAGGCTCGTGCGGATAAACCGTGCTGGTGTCCAGAAGTTTGCCCGTGGCATCCACCACCGCCACCTTGACCCCCGTTCGAATGCCGGGATCTAAACCCAACACCACGCGAGGGCCAGCTGGTGCGGCTAACAAAAGGTCGCGAAGATTGTCTGCAAAAACTTTGATGGCTGTTTTTTCGGCTTGGTCGCGAAGGCGCGCAAACAGATCGCGTTCCAAGGACAGACTCAATTTCACGCGCCAAGTCCAGAGTATGGTTTTACGGATGAGGTCGTCTGACAAACGAGCTTGATGAGACCATTGGAGATGCAAGGCGATGCGGCCTTCAGCCAAAGCATTGGCTGATTTTGAAGGGCCAGAAGATGCAGATGGCAGGCCCAATGAATCGGCCATGTTGAGCGGTTCGGGCAAGCACAATTTAGCATCCAAAATGGACAATTTGCGCCCTCTGAATACGGCCAGCGCTCTGTGCGATGGAACGCGTGCCATGGGCTCACTGTAATCAAAATAATCTCTGAACTTGGCCACGTCAGCATTCGTTTCATCTTTGCCAGAGGCCAGTTGACTGCTGAACAGACCTTCTTTCCAGAGCCATTCGCGCAAGGATTGAACCAAGCCGGCATCCTCTGCCCATTGTTCAGCCAAGATGTCACGGACGCCATCCAAGACAGCTGCCACGGTAGAAAAATCGGTCCCTTCAGGTGTTCCGGCCGCTTGTAAATAGGCTTGCGCTTCAAGCTCTGGGTTCTGGCTTGGATCGGTCCAAAGAGAGTCTGCTAAGGGGCCAATGCCAGCTTCTCTGGCCATCATGCCTTTGGTGCGACGCTTGGGCTTGAAGGGCACGTACAAGTCTTCCAAGTCTTGTTTGGTGCCAGCCCATTCAATTGAATTTTGCAAGGCTGGGGTGAGTTTGCCTTGATCTGAAATGCTTTTGAGGATGACCGATCGACGGTCTTCAAGCTCTCTTAAATAGCCAAGGCGGTACTCAAGCTCGCGCAATTGAATATCGTCTAATCCGCCGGTAACTTCTTTGCGGTACCGCGCTATAAATGGAACCGTAGCGCCATCATCAAGAAGTTGAACCGTTTTTTGAACCTGTTCGGGTCTAATTTTGATTTCTGTGGCCAGTTGGGCCAGTATTTTCTGCATTCTGCAAGCAATTTTCTAAGAGGATTTGTATGTAGGCAGCGAGTTTGCCACAATCAAAAATTCAGTCCTCCATCTCGAAGCTCCGCCCTCAATTTATCGCCAATGTCGGGCCTGGCGGCAAAGGGGTCAGGTGGATTGTGTTGTTGAACGATGGCTTCCATGCGCATTTGCACATTGCCCAATGCTTGGGGGTGGCTGTAGATGTAAAACTGGTTGGAGGCAATGGCTTCAAATACCAAACGGGCTGTGTCTGCAGCAGAGACCTTGCCACTGCTCACTGCTTTGTCGCTCATGGCTTGACCGACCAATTGGCTTTTTGTGGGTTGATCGTTTGCCAATTCTGCAGGGCGATTTCGATGGCTTTGGCTGATACCCGTGGGCACAAAATAGGGGCACAACACGCTGGCACTGACCTGGTCGGTGACCAACTTTAAATCTTGGTAAAGGGTTTCGGTCAGCGCCACCACCGCATGCTTGCTGACGTTGTAAACGCCCATGTTGGGCGGCGTGAGCAAGCCTGCCATGCTGGCGGTGTTGACAATGTGACCCGAATACTGCGGGTCATTTTTAGCGGCTTGGAGCATCATGGGGGTGAACAAGCGCACGCCATGAATGACGCCCCACACATTGACGCCCAAGACCCATTGCCAATCAGCCACAGAATTTTCCCAAACCAATCCGCCAGAGCCCACGCCTGCGTTGTTGAATACAAAATGCGGTGCGCCAAACTTATGTTGAACTGCCAATGCCAAAGCTTCCATTTGCGCCGCCTGTGAGACATCTACTTGTTGGGCCAATACTTCAACACCCATGCCGGAAATTTCTGCGGCGGCTTCGTCAAGAGCGTTTTGTTGGACGTCCACCAAAACCACATTCATTTTGTAACTTGCTGCAACGCGCGCGCACGCTAGGCCAAATCCCGATGCGCCGCCGGTTAAGACGGCAGTTTTGTTTTCAAATTGCTGAATCATGATGATGAGCAAGCTTAAATAAGCTTGACCAATTGCTTGCCAAAGTTTTGGCCTTTCAGCAATCCAATAAAGGCTTTTGGGGCCGAAGCCAAACCTTGCGAAATGGTCTCACGAGGACGAAGTTGGCCAGCCTCAACCAATTGAGCCAACTCCGCCAACGCTTCTGGCCAAACCTCCATGTGTTCACTCACAATGAAGCCTTCAACGCACATTCTGCTTTTGAGAATCAAGGTGGGGTGGGTCATGGGAAGCGGCTCCCCGTTGTAGCCAGCAATCATGCCGCACACCGCAATGCGCGCAAAGTCATTGGCTCTGAGCATGACCGCATCCAGTACCATGCCGCCTACATTTTCAAAATGGCCGTCGATCCCATGGGGGCAAGCCTCTTTCAAAGCTTTGGACAATGAGATGTAGTCGGCGTGTTCTTTGTAATCGACACAGGCATCAAAGCCCAAGCCCTGGACAACATAATCGCACTTGGCTTTGCCGCCTGCAATGCCCACGACCTTCAAACCCCGTGCCTTGGCCAAAGCGCCAAATGCACTGCCCACAGCGCCGCTGGCAGCACTCACAGTGACGGTTGCACCAGGTTTGGCATGGATGATTTTGTTCAAGCCATACCAAGCTGTCACGCCAGGCATTCCAACGGCGCCTAAATAATGGCTGATAGAAATATTCTCGGTGTGAATGCGCTTCAGTGCACCGGGTTGACTGGCATCCACCACGGCGTACTCTTGCCACCCCCCCATGCACACGACACTTTGCCCTGCCTTGTATTGGGGATGAAGCGATTCAACAACTTCGCCCACGGTGCCACCAATCATGACTTCATTCAAGGCTTGAGGTGCGGCATAATTTTTGCCGGCGTTCATCCTGCCGCGCATGTAAGGATCCAAACTGAGATAGTGATGACGAATGAGCACTTGTCCCTGTTGCAAAGCAGGTGTTTCGGCGGTGATCAGCTTGAAATTGCTGATCGAAGGCTCGCCTACAGGACGATTGTCCAAGACGATGATGTGGTTGAGTGGCATGCGCGTCTCCAGTAAGGTAGGAACAAAGGCTAGGTTAATCTGTCGAAATGTGAGTGCTGTGAGCAGGGTCGCGCTTGGCATATTTGAACGTGCCCGTCGCATGGGCGCACAATTTGCCATCGGCATCAAACACTTTGCCATCGGTAAAGGCCAAGTTTTTGCTTCGATGCAACAGAACTCCTTTACCCGTGAGGTGTTCGCCGGGTGCTATTTTGGCTGCTTGCATAAAGCTGGTTTTCATCTCTATGGTGAACACGCCAAAGTCGGGGTCAACGCTTCTGGCTGCCGTGGCCATGACCACATCCAGGAAGGCCATGAGTGCCCCACCGTGTGTGATGTCAAATGAATTGAGGTGTTCAGGTTGAGGCGCGTAATGCAACTCTGACTGGCCATTTTCAAACTGCTCCAGTGTGAAGCCCAACAAGCTGACAAACGGAATGGGCGCGCCAAATGGAATGCTCATGTGCTTTATCCGCCCATGACGGCACTCACGCCACCATCTACGGCCAAGGCTTGACCCGTAATGTGTTTGCCGGCATCGCTTGCAAACAAGAGCGCCAAGCCTTTTAAATCTTCACTGTCGCCCAAACGCCGAAGAGGCGCATGACTTGTCATGCGTTCGACACCCAGTTTTTCAATGAGCACAGAAGACATTTTGCTGGGGAAAAATCCTGGACAAATGGCATTGACCGTGATGCCATGTTGACCCCATTCTCCAGCCAATGCTTTGGTGAAAATAATGACAGCGCCCTTGGACGTGTTGTACGCAATGGTTTGCATTTCTGCAGGATTACCAGCCAATCCCGTGATGGAAGCCACATTCAAAATACGGCCTTTGGCGTTGGGAATCATGGACAGCTTGGCCACTTCTTGCGACAAAATAAAGTAGCCTCGAACATTGAGGTTCATCACTTTGTCCCAAGCCGGTACCGGATGGTCTTCTGCAGGCGCGCCCCAAGTAGCGCCGGCATTGTTCACCAAAATGTCAATTCGGCCCATGCGTTGCAGGGTCTCTTGGGCCAAGCGACGGATGTCCTCTTCTTTACCGCAATCTGCTGCGATAAAGTCAGCATCGATGCCCGCGGCTTTCAGTTCAGATACAGCCAGTTGCAAGTCGTCTGCCTTGCGCGAACTCAGCATGAGCCTTGCGCCCGCTTCACCCAATGCATGGGCAATTTGAAGGCCCAATCCTCTTGAGCCTCCTGTAATGAGGGCGGTCTGCCCTGTCAGATCAAAGAGTTGTTGAACGGTTCTGGTCATGGGTGAGCCTTTTCAAATCCAATAGTCCATGCATTGGCGTTGTTGAACCACCGCTTTCATAAAGGGCTTGAGCGCCACATGGGTTGGGTGATTTTGGTAAGCCTGTAGGGTGTCCGTGTCTTTGAAAACGGAATTCAAAATTAAATCGGCAGTGCATTCAAGGCCTTGAGAGGGGTAGCCTACTTCAAAAAATTCAATACCCGGAACCAATTGAGCACAGCTTAAGAGCAGGTCACGCGCCTTGAGCACATTAACTTGTTTGGAGTGGCCTTCAGCCTCTTCCTTGAGTGTCCACATCACAATGTGTCGCAATTTTGAAACGGCGCTGGGGGGAGATGTTGAAAGGGTCATTAAAAAGCGTCCTCAGGTAACAGTGCGCAGGTCATGTCGCGATTGGAAACCACTTGTAACCAAGCGTCAATTTTGGGTAGTTCATAGTGAAAGAAATACTGGGCAGCCGCCTGTCTGCCGATTTGGGCAGAACGGTTTGAAGAACGCTCTGAAGCCACCACATCCAACCAAATCCAGGCCAACACCAAATGTCCAAACGCCTGCAGATAAGGCACTGCATTGGCCAATGCTTCTAAGGGCTGACCAGTTGACCACGCCATTTGGGTGGCCGATGTGACTTTTTGCAAGGCCGTGTTGAGGGTCTTTGCATGACTGGCCAATGCAGGAGCCTGCATGGCAATGTCTGCAGTGTCACGCATTCGAGCTGCCAACAATTGAAAACCCCTGCCCTCTTCCAACAGCACTTTACGGCCTAACAAATCCATGGCCTGGATACCGTGTGTGCCTTCATGAATCATGTTCAAACGGTTGTCTCGCCAGTATTGCTCTACCGGAAAATCTCGGGTGTAGCCATAACCACCATGAATTTGAATGGCCAAACTGTTGGCTTCGAGGCACCATTCGCTAGGCCAACTTTTTGCAATGGGCGTAAGCAATTCCAACAACAACCGCGCCTCATTGGCAGATTCGGGTAAACCTGTGTGCTGTTCATCGACCAGCTTGGCGCAATAAAGTTCAAGGGCAAATGCACCTTCGCAATACGACTTTTGAGCCAGCAACATGCGTTTGACGTCGGCGTGTTCGATGATGCGAACCGGTGTTTGAACGGCATCCTTCACCATTTTTTGGGGTCCGCCTGCAATCAGCCTGCCCTGCGAACGATTTTTGGCATATTGAAGACTGGCTTCATAGCCCGCCATGCCCAACATGGTGGCAGCCATACCCACCCCGATACGGGCTTCGTTCATCATGTGAAACATGTAACCTAAGCCTTTGCCAGCCTCTCCCACCAAATAGCCTACTGCGCCATCCGCATCTGCTTGACCGAGCCCTGTGGGGGTCTTGACTTTGAATGTGCCTTCTCCAAAATTGAGCAAAGTGTTGGTGGTGCCACGCCATCCGCATTTGTGATTCAAGCCTGCCAATGCGACATCGTTGCGCTCACCCGTCAGTTCACCCAATGAATTGACCATTTTTTTGGGCACGATGAACAAAGAGATACCTCTCACGCCAGGCACCAATCGCCCATGTGCATCTGGTATTTTGGCCAGCACCAAATGCACAATGTTTTCAGTCAGTTCGTGGTCTCCTGCAGAGATCCACATTTTGTTGCCCTTTAACCGATAGCGTGGCCCCAAGGGATCGTCTGCATGAAGGGGCCCATCGGGCACAGCGCGTGTCAGGATGTCACTGAGCGATGAACCTGCTTGAGGCTCAGACAGGCACATGGTGCCAGACCATCGTCCCGAAAATTCATTCAAGGCAAAAACTTTTTTTTGCAAAGCATTGCCATGCGCCATGAGCAAATTGGCGTTGCCCACTGTCAGCAAGCCAGACCCCATGCTGACAGAAGCCATGGCAAAAAAAGAGTTGGCAGCTGCCTCTACCGTATAAGGCAATTGCATACCGCCAATGTCGTAGTCTTGTGCAGCGCTGAGCATGCCAGACTCAGCATAGGCTTTGTGAGCATCATGTGTGGCTTGGGGCAAGATGACTTTTTGGCCATCGAACACAGGCTCTTGCGTATCAACCAAACGATTGAAGGGTGCGTACTTATCTCGCGCGATGCGCTCGCACATGTCTAACACCGCATCGAAGGTTTCGCGCGAATGGTCTGCAAAGCGTTCACGCTTTTGCAGATCTGACACGTTTAACCAGTCATATAGAAAAAAATCAAGTGTTGAACGAAGGCTCATGTGCTGATGGTGTCACAGCACTTCAAAAATACCGCATGCGCCCATGCCACCGCCAATGCACATGGTGACAGCGACGCGCTTGGCGCCACGACGTTTTCCCTCAATCAAAGCATGCCCGGTTAGGCGCTGACCGCTTACACCATAGGGGTGACCCACAGCGATGGCGCCCCCGTTCACGTTGAGCTTTTCTGGCGCAATGCCCAATGTGTCGCGGCAATACAAAACCTGAACAGCAAAGGCTTCGTTCAGTTCCCACAAATCGATATCAGACACTTTCAAACCCAAGCGTGACAATGCTTTGGGCACTGCATACACTGGGCCAATGCCCATTTCATCGGGTTCACAACCCGCAACAGCGAATCCTAAAAAGCGTCCCAGTGGTTTGAGCCCACGTTGCTCAGCCAAGGTTTCGTCCATGACGACGCAGGCGCCGGCACCATCTGAAAACTGGCTGGCATTGCCAGCAGAAATGAGGCCACCTGGCAAGGCTGAACGCAAGCCTGAAATGGCTTCAACAGTGGTTCCTTCACGCAGGCCCTCATCCGAACTGACAGTGATTTGCTTGGTGGTCAGGCCCATGACTTTGTCGATGACCCCAGCCAACACCGTGATGGGTGCAATTTCGGCTTCAAACAAACCCGCAGCTTGGGCTGCACAGGCCTTTTGTTGACTGGATGCGCCATACTCGTCCATGCGGTCGCGCGTTATTTTGTAACGTTTGGCCACTTGCTCAGCCGTTTGCAGCATGCTCCAGTAAATTTCTGGTTTCATTTTGTTGAGTGACAAGTCTTGCAACATGTGAATGTTCATCTCTTGTTGTACACAAGAAATGCTTTCTACACCGCCAGCAACATAGACCTGTCCTTCACCGGCAATGATGCGTTGCGCAGCCAAGGCAATGGTTTGCAAGCCGGACGAGCAAAAACGGTTGACCGTGAGTCCAGAAACAGAAACTGGTAGCCCAGCCTTCAAAGCAATTTGACGGGCAATGTTGGCACCCGTCGCACCTTCAGGCGTAGCGCACCCCATGATGACGTCTTCAACCTCGGCAGGGTCAATGCCTGCGCGTTGAACGGCGTGTTGAACCACATGACCACCCAGGGTGGCGCCATGGGTCATGTTGAATGAACCCTTCCAGCTTTTTGCCAGAGGTGTGCGTGCGGTCGAAACAATGACGGCGTTTGACATAGTGATTACCTCGAATCAGTTGAAAGTTTTGCCTTCGGCCACCAAACGTGCCAAAAGCGGAGCGGGTTGCCAGAATGCGCCATCGTCTCTTGGATTTTTGGCAAATCGTTTCATGCCTTCCACCACATTGAACAGACCCACTTGGTCTGCGTACAACATGGGGCCACCTCGGAAAATGGGGAACCCATACCCTGTGAGGTACACCATGTCAATGTCGCTGGCCTTGCCTGCAATGCCCTCTTCCAAAATGTGAGCGGCCTCATTGATCAAGGAATAGACCAAGCGCTGCACAATTTCCTCATCCGAAATTTTGCGTGGCGTGATGCCTTCAGCTGTGCGGTGCTTTTCAATCATGTCTACCACCAAAGCGCTGGGAATAGCATCTCGTTTGCCAGCTTGGTAGTCATACCATCCAGCTCCTGTTTTTTGACCATAACGACCCATCTCGCAAAGTAAGTCGGCTGTTTTGCTGTATTTCATGCCAGGACGCTCAACGGTGCGACGCTTGCGAATGGCCCACCCAATGTCATTGCCTGCCAAGTCGCCCATGCGGAAGGGACCCATGGCAAAACCAAACTTTTCAACTGCCTTGTCCACTTGCGCAGGGGTGCAACCTTCTTCAATCAGAAAGCCGGCTTGACGGCTGTATTGTTCAATCATTCGGTTGCCAATGAAGCCATCGCAAACACCGGACACCACAGCCGTTTTTTTAATCTTCTTGCTCAAAGCCATGACAGTGGCCAAAACATCTTTACCTGTTTGGCTGCCTCTCACCACCTCTAACAGTTTCATCACATTGGCGGGGCTGAAGAAGTGCATGCCCAACACATCGTTGGGTCGTTTGGTAAAGGAGGCTATTTGATTGATGTCCAAGGTGGAAGTGTTGGAGGCCAAAATGGCACCGGGTTTCATCACTTCATCCAATTTCTTAAAGACTGCTTCTTTGACACCCATTTCTTCAAACACGGCTTCAATCACCAAATCGGCACTACCAATTTCTTCATAACTGAGGGTGGTGCTGAGCAAAGCCATGCGCTCTTCGTACTTGTCAGTTTTGAGTTTGCCCTTGGCGATTTGCGACTCGTAGTTTTTACGAATGGTGGCCAAGCCTCGGTCCAAAGCTTCTTGCTTCATTTCCAAAATTTTGACGGGGATACCTGCATTCATGAAATTCATGGCAATGCCACCGCCCATGGTGCCTGCACCAATGATGGCCACTGAAGCCACGTTGCGCTTAGGCGTGTCTTCCGACACATCGGCAATTTTGGATGCGGCACGATCCGCCATAAAAATGTGGCGCAGGGCACGGCTTTCAGGGGTCCACATCAAGTTGACGAAAATCTCTCTCTCAAATGCAATGCCTTCGTCAAACTTCTTTTTCGTAGCGGCCTCTACGGCATCAACGCACTTGGGCGGTGCGGGAAAGTTCTTGGCCATGCCTTTGACCATGTTGCGTGCAAACTGAAAATAAGCGTCCCCTTGAGGGTGTTTGCAGGGTAAGTTGCGAACCAAAGGCAAGGGTGATCCATCGGCGTGTTGGGTTACCAACTCTTGGGCATAGGCAATGGCTTCACTTTGCAATACCTCTGCAGAGGTGGCCAAGCGGTCAAACAGTTTTTGACCTTTCAACATGGCCAGCATTTCACTGTTGACGGCCTCTCCACTGCTGATCATGTTGAGCGCGGGCTCAACACCGATGACGCGTGGAAGCCTTTGGGTACCGCCCGCGCCCGGAATGAGCCCCAACTTGACTTCTGGCAATGCCACCTTGCAACCAGGTGCCGCCATTCGGTAGTGGCATCCCAAGGCCAATTCGAGTCCACCGCCCATGACCACGCTGTGCATGGCTGCCAAAACTGGTTTGACCGAATTTTCGCAAGCCAAAATCACACTTGAAAGGTTGGGTTCTTGAATGGCTTTGGGTGTTCCAAATTCGCGAATGTCGGCCCCTCCAGAAAAAGCCTTGCCCGCACCAGTGATCACAATGGCTTTCACGCTTGGATCGTTGTTGGCCTGTTCTAAGCCTTGGGTGATGCCAATGCGGGTGGAAAGACCTAAGCCATTGACAGGGGGATTGTTCAGGGTGATCAGGGCCACATTGCCTGACACTTTGTATTCAGCGGTCATGCTGTTTTCCTCAAAAGGTTGAGACATTCCAAAAAAGAACGGGCGTTCTATTTTGAATCATTCTAGAGGGTTTTAGGCACGAAAAATGTACAAATTCACAAGGGATGTCACTGATGAGACGAATCTTGTTCAGGGTACATGGGCCTTAGACTTCTAACCACTCCTTGCTGATGTATGTATTTTTTTGCAAGGCTTCAGGCGTACCTTCGAAAACAATGCTGCCGTGCCCCATCACCAAGACGCGGTCCGAAATGGTCAAGGCGATGCTGAGTTTTTGTTCTATCAACAACACAGAAATGCCTTTGCGCTTTAAGCTGTTCAAATATTCAGCCACCAGCGTCACAATTTTGGGTGCCAAGCCCTCGGTGGGCTCGTCAATGATGATGAACTCAGGGTCTCCCATCAAGCTTCGGCACAAGGTGAGCATTTGTTGCTCACCGCCCGACAGTACGCCGGCCTCGGTATGTTGTCTCTCCAACAATCTGGGAAACATTTGATACATGTCATCAAAGGACCAACGGCTTCCTTTGCCGTTTCCTTTTTGACCCAACAACAAATTTTGGTGAACCGTGAGCTTAGGGAAGATGTCTCGGTTTTCGGGAACGTAGCCCAACCCCAAGTGCGCGATCTCAAAGGCTTTCTTGCCCACAATGGATTGCCCTTTCCAGTCAATGGTGCCCTTGCAATCGACCAAGCCCATGATGGATTTGGCCGTGGTGGACCGGCCAGAGCCATTGCGTCCTAAGAGCGCAACAATTTCGCCTGGTTCAACCTTGAAGTTGACGCCTTGCAACACATGACTTTTACCGTAGTAAGCATGGAGATTGTCAATGTAAAGCATGTCAATGACCTCCCTCTAAACCATGGATTGCGCTTTCGGAAGACGGTGTGCCAAGATAGGCCTCTTGAACTTTGGGATTGGACCGCACGGCTTCTGGTGAGTCAAAAGCGATGACTTCCCCATAAACCACCACCGCAATTTTGTCAGCCAAGCCAAAGACCACGCCCATGTCGTGCTCTACAGTCAGGAGGGTTTTGCCATGGGTGACGTTTTTGATGAGACTGATGAAGCGCGTGGTTTCGCTTTTGCTCATGCCTGCAGTCGGCTCGTCCAACAAAATGACATTGGCACCTCCGGCAATGGTGATGCCAATTTCCAGGGCGCGTTGTTCTGCATAGGTGAGGTTCATGGCCAGAATGTCGCGCTTTTTATCGAGGCGAATCATGTCCATGTATTTTTCAGCCAGGTCATTGGCGTCTTTGAGGCCAGACAAAAACTTAAGGAACGTGTATTTGTAACCCAAGCTCCAAAGCACAGCGCATCTTAAATTTTCAAAAACGCTGAGCTTGGGAAAAATGTTGGTAATTTGAAAGCTTCTGGACAGTCCCATGCGATTGATCTCATAGGGCTCTTTGTGATCGATGCGTTTGCCATTGAGAAAAATTTGGCCACTGGTGGGACCAAAGCGGCCGCTGATCAAGTTAAACAAGGTGGACTTGCCTGCGCCGTTGGGCCCAATGATGGCGACTCTCTCACCAGCAAGAACTGCTAAATTGACACCACGAATAATTTCTGTTTTGCCAAAGTTTTTTCGCAGGTCTTTGAGTTCGAGTGCATACGTCATCATGCCTCCTCCCTGCGCTTGATTTCTTTTTCAATTTCAATTTGAATGTCGCTCCACTCTGTCAAAAATTGACGGCGTATCAATTCAAACATGCCCAAACCGGTCAGCATGACAAAGCTGGCACCAAACCAGCTGTCAAGACCTTTTGCATTCAGAGGCACGCCCATGAATTTCAAGTTGTCGCCGAGCGCTGAATTAAGTTGCAAGTGATAAACCATTTCAACCATGGCGGCAGCGCCAATCAAAATGACCAAGGCCGTCAGCAACAACCCAACATAGCTCACCCAAATTTGCCTAAGTTTGCCAAAAGAAGCCACTCGCAAATTCATCATAATCAAGCTAGCGATGCCCCCCGGCGCATACATCACCATGAACAAAAATAACAAGCCCAAATAAAGAAGCCATGCCTTGGTAAATTCAGACAACAATACAAAAGCCAGCACCATGAGGATGCCGCCAATGATGGGCCCAAAGAAAAATGTGGCGCCCCCCAAAAAAGTAAACAAGAGATAGCCGCCAGAGCGGCCGGTGCCCACCACCTCTGCAGTGACAATTTCAAAATTCAGAGCCCCAAGTCCACCCGACACACCTGCAAAAAAACCAGCAATGATGAAGGCAAAATAGCGCACACGTTGGGTGTTGTAGCCAATGAATTCAACCCTTTCTGGGTTGTCGCGGACGGCATTGAGGATTCGCCCCAGTGGCGTTTGCGTGAAGGCATACATGAGCGCTACACACACAAAGGTGTAGCAAGCAATCAAATAATAGATTTGAATTTGAGGGCCAAACGTAATGCCCCAAACGCTTGTACCTGCTACTCGATTGGCAGAAATTCCTGCTTCACCACCAAAGAAATCAGAAAACATGAGCGACATGGCGAAAACCAACTCGGCCACGCCAAGGGTGATCATGGCAAAGGGAGTGCCTGATTTTTTGGTGGTGACAAACCCGAGCAATACAGCAAAGCCCATACCTGCCAAGCCACCGACCAAAGGCAACAAACTCACCGGCACAGAAGATTGCCCCGCAGTGATGGCATTGAGGGCGTGGATGGCCACAAAGGCACCCAAACCTGTATAGACCGCATGACCAAAACTAAGCATGCCACCCTGCCCTAACAACATGTTGTAAGACAGACAGGCAATGATGGCAATACCCATTTGAGCCAACATGGTGCCAGACAAATTGCTGGTGAACACCAGAGGTGCCAAGCCCAAGACCAAGGCAAACAATCCCCAGATGATCCATCGACCCACGTTGTAAGGTTTGAATGTGTAGGTGGCCATCAAGTCAGCCCTCCCTCGTACCCAGCAGGCCCTTTGGCCTGAAGATCAAAATAAGAACTAAGAAGAGATAGGGCAAGATGGGCGCAACTTGTGAGATGGTGAGTTTGAGGAGTGCGTTGTTGCGAGCAGCGCCAGAAAGAGCCCAGCCCAAATTTTGAGCTACGCTGACAAAAGAATAATCAAAAGCAATGGCAAAAGTTTGAACCACACCGATGATGACCGATGCCAAAAAAGCACCAGACAAAGACCCCATCCCGCCCACCACCACCACCACGAAAATGACCGATCCCACGGTGGCCGCCATAGCAGGTTCGGTCACAAAGGTACTACCGCCAATGACGCCGGCCAAGCCGGCCAGACCGGTGCCAGCGCCAAACACCAACATCAAGACCCTGGGCACGTTGTGGCCCAAAGACTCAACCGCTTCAGGGTGCGTCAGCGCGGCTTGGATGACCAAGCCAATGCGTGTTTTGGTGAGCAAAAGCCAAAGAGACAGCAGCATGAGCAAGGCCACCAGCATCATGAAGCCGCGAGTGGCTGGAAAGGGAGAGCAAACCAATCGGATGGTCACATCGGTGGTTTGGCACATGTCAAGGGGCGCAACGCCCCAGACAAAGCTGAGTCCATTCAACGAGTGGTTGACCAAGGTGAATGCGGCGCCTCTCAGTAACTCAGGGGGGGCAAATTCAACAGCGGTTCGACCCCAAATGAGTTGAACCAGTTCATACACGATGTAGGACAGTCCAAAGGTGACCAACAGTTCGGGCACATGGCCAAATTTGTGAACTTTCCGCAGGGTTAAACGCTCGAACAACACACCACACATTCCAACGAATAAGGGGGCGGCAATCAGTGAGGGCCAGAATCCAATCCATTTGGACAGGGTGTAGCCAAAATAGGCGCCCAGCATGTAAAACGAGGCATGGGCAAAATTCAAAACACCCATCATGCTGAAAATCAAGGTCAAGCCAGAACTGAGCATGAACAAGAGCAAACCATAACTCAAGCCATTGAGCATGGAGATGATCAAAAACTCCATAAAAAAACCTTATCTATGCCAAGACTTTCAATGGCAAACAAAAAAAGGGCCCGTTCCCCTTGGGCGCGGGCCCTGTCAATGTTGTATTAATTAAACCGGACGCTTCATTTGGCAGCTGGTGGGCGTGCTAGAAATGTAGTTGGGGAATTCTTTCACAGGCACCAATGTCATGCCCGTGTTCTCAACACTGTAATTGTATTTTTTGTCGGTCTTGCTCCAGACGGTCAGGTACAAGGGCTGTTGCAATTGGTGATCTGTTTTGCGCATTTCAATTTCGCCATTGAAAACGCTGGTACTGCGAACACCCTCCAAGGCAGCGGCCACTTTCACAGGATCGGTTGATTTGGCTTTGGCCATGGCATCACCCAAAGTGGTGAAAATATTGATGACGGAACCGGTGTAGAAATCGTCATTGAATTTGGCCTTGAACTCTTCTTGGTATTTGTCCATTTGGCCGCCCATTTTGTAGTGGCCGTATCCAATTTGAAAGACCCGACCTTCGCCGCTTTTGCCCAATGCCGTGGGTGTGCCAGTGACGCCGGTGTAGTACGTGTAAAAGTTGCCTGTGTAACCACCTTCATTGGCAGCTTTGACCAGCAAAGCCAAGTCGGAGCCCCAATTGCCGGTGACCACCGTGTCGGCGCCTGATGCTTTGATTTTTGCAATGTAGGGAGCAAAGTCACGAACTTGTGCCAAGGGGTGCAAATCTTCGCCCACGATTTGAACATCGGGTCGTTTACGGGCAATGCCTTCTTTGAAAAACTTAGCGACTTGTTGACCATGCGAATAGTTCTGATTAAGCAAGAAAATTTTCTTGGTTTCAGGACGGTCTTTCATGAATGTGGTCAGGGCTTCCATTTTCATGGAGGTGTCTGCGTCATAGCGGAAGTGCCAATAGCTGCACTTGCTGTTGGTGAAATCGGGATCGACGGCAGAGTGATTGAGGAAAATAATCTCTTTGCCAGGGTTGCGTTCATTGTGCTTGTTGACGGCTTCAATGAGTGCGCCGGCTACGCCAGATCCATTCCCTTGCGTGATATAGCGAATGCCTTGATCGGTGGCTGCTTTCAAAACGTTCAAGCTTTCTGCGGGACTTAATTTGTTGTCAAAACCCACCACCTCAAACTTCACGCCAGCAGGATTTGTTTTGCTGTACTTTTCGGCAAAAAACTGGAAGCTCTTGAGCTGGTTGTTGCCAACCGGTGCCATGAGGCCCGACAAAGGGTCAATCCAGGCTATTTTGACTGTCTCGCCTTTTTGAGCGTGTGCACCCAATGCACACAAAGCCAAAGCTACAGCAGCGGTGGTACGAACTGTCAATTTCATAGGTGTCTCCATCTTTTGTGGTCATGCAACTTCTGAAGCGTAACTGTTTTACAGACTAAAAACGTTCGGGGTTTGCCCTATGAATCTTGTGATAATCAGTGAAACTTCAAAGTATTTGTCACTGGTCACAGTGAAGGCAATTTATAGTCTTTCAACTGCTCGCGGAGTTTGGTTTTCAACATTTTGCCGGTGGCACCCAAAGGAATGGACGCCACAAAAATAGCATCGTCTGGTATCTGCCACTTGGCGGTCTTGCCTTCGTAAAACGTCAGCAGCGCAGCGACGCTCAATGTGCTGCCGGGTTTGAGCACCACACAAACCACTGGGCGTTCGTCCCATTTGGGGTGCGGCATGCCGATGCAGGCTGCCATCGCGACATCCGGATGACCCATGGCAATGTTTTCAATGTCGATGGAGCTGATCCATTCCCCCCCCGACTTGATCACATCCTTGCTTCGGTCCGTAATCTGCATAAAACCGTCTTCATCGATGGTCGCCACATCGCCTGTTGGGAACCAGCCGTCAATCAGTGGCGATCCGCCTTCTTGTTTGTAATACTCGCTCAATATCCAAGGACCTTTGACAAGCAAATCGCCATATGTTTTGCCGTCGTGTGGCAGTGCCTGTCCAGCATCGTTCACGATTTTCATATCAACACCAAAAACACACCGCCCTTGTTTAAGCCGAATCTTCATCTGCGCTTCTTCTGGCAAGTCAAGGTGCTTGTTTTTAAGGGTGCACAAAGTGCCCAAAGGGCTCATCTCGGTCATGCCCCAAGCGTGCAAAACATCGACCCCATAATCTTCACGGAAAGCATGAATCATGGCCGGCGGACAAGCCGAGCCACCAATCACGGTTCGCTTCAATGTAGAAAAGCTGAGCTGGGAAGGCTTCATGTGACTCAACAACATTTGCCAAACTGTGGGCACACCTGCCGCAAATGTGACTTTTTCAGCCTCAATGAGCTCGTATACCGACTTGCCATCCATGGCGGGTCCGGGGAAAACCAGCTTTGCGCCCGTCATGGCTGCACTGTAAGGAATACCCCAAGCATTGACGTGAAACATGGGCACAACAGGCAAGATGGCGTCACGTGCAGAAATGCACATCACATCGGGCAATGCCGCTGCATAAGCGTGTAACAGTGTGGACCGATGGCTGTAAAGCGCGGCTTTGGGATGGCCCGTGGTGCCACTGGTGTAACACATGCTGGAGGCTGTGTTTTCGTCCATGTCGGGCCAAGCATAGACGCCTGAACTTGATGCCAAGAGCGCTTCATAACTGAGCAGATTGGGAATGCCAGAGTCGGTGGGCAATTGATCAGCCTCACACAAAGCAACCCAGTGTTTAACGCCGGGACAACGCGCATGAAAGGCTTTGATGAGCGGTAAAAAGGTCATGTCAAAACACAACACCTGGTCTTCTGCATGGTTCACAATCCAAGCGATTTGATCGGGGTGAAGTCTGGGATTCAGGGTGTGCAGGACGTGGCCAGAACCACTCACACCAAAATAAAGCTCCAAATGCCGATACCCATTCCAAGCCAATGTCGCGACCCGCTGGCCATGTGCCAAAGACAAGGAATGCAAGCAATTGGCCACCTGGCGTGATCTTTTGGCCACATCACGCCATGTATAGCGGTGAATGTCGCCCTCAACGCGCCTGGAAACCACCTCTCCATCGTGGTGATGCCGATCGGCAAACTCAATCAAAGTCGAAATCAGCAGCGATTTCTGTTGCATCAATCCAAACATGGCCACCTCTTTACAAATAAATTGCTTACTTTGTAGCACGATAGCAAAACCATGGCTTGGATGACAGCATTTTTAAATCCAAGCTCGGGGTGTGTTTATCCAAAGCCGTCGACAATGGCGCCTATGACTTGGATTAACCGCTTTGCCTCTTTGGGACCCGAATTTTCAACCGAGGTGTCACCGACGCCTGTGCCGGAACCCACTTGGGTCGTGCGTAACCTTGATTTATGCAGTCAATATGGCCTGCCCACGGCCTGGGCTCAAGGGCCAGAATCACTTGCCGTCTGGAGTGGCAATGCCCATTGGGAAGGCATGAGTCCAAGGGCCAGCGTCTACAGTGGTCACCAATTTGGTCATTGGGCCGGCCAGCTGGGTGATGGCAGAGCCCTTTATTTAGGCGAATTCCAAACTGAACATGAAACTTTGGAAATTCAACTGAAAGGGGCCGGCAAGACACCCTTCTCGCGCATGGGCGACGGCCGAGCGGTTTTGCGCTCCAGCATCAGAGAGTATTTGTGCAGCGAAGCCATGGCAGGGTTGGGCATTCCCACCACGCGCGCTTTGTTTTTGACCACGTCACCTTTGACCGTGTTGCGTGAAGAGCCCGAAACGGCAGCCATCCTAACCCGGACCGCCAAAAGCTTCTTGCGATTTGGTCACTTTGAACATTTTGCAAATCAAGGCTCAACCAAAGGCTATTCATCTCTCAAGGCCTTGGCCGATTTCGCTGTGTTGGAATTGTTCAATTTTGAAAATGAAAGCACTGCATTTTCTGACAACCCCTATGCCAATTTGCTTCATGAGGTGTCACTCAAAACAGCCTCCTTGATGGCAGATTGGCAGTCGGTGGGTTTTTGCCATGGTGTGATGAACACCGACAACATGAGCATTTTGGGACTCACTTTAGATTACGGCCCCTTCCAATTCATGGATGGCTACAACCCCCATCACATTTGCAATCATTCTGACAGTCAAGGACGGTATGCTTATGGCCAGCAACCACAAGTGGCCTATTGGAACTTATTTTGTTTGGCCCAAGCGCTCATGCCATTGATTGAAAACCAAGACTTGGCCAAAAAAGCCTTGGACGCCTATCCAACCCAATTTAAGATGGAATGGGAACTGCGCTTTATGCGCAAAATGGGCCTGCACGTCCCTGGCGCTTCCTCAGTTTCAGAAGGACTTGCCGATACCGACATCAGCTTGCTCACAGAATTATTACAACTGATGGCCAAAGAACAAACCGATGGCACTATTTTCTGGCGACGCTTAAGTCACGCCGCGAAAGAAACAAGCGCGGCACATCCCCTTTGGAAAGAACTCAAGGATTTATTCATCGATCAATCTGCATGGCTTACTTGGCAATCAAACTACATGAAAAGATTGAATCAGTTAAGCGACCCCCAGTCCGTGTCCGACATGTTGACCATCAACCCCAAGTACGTTTTGAGAAATCATTTGGCCGAAGTGGCCATTCAAAAATCGAAGCTCGGCGACCACTCAGAAATTGAGGTTCTCTTCAAATTACTTCAGTCGCCCTTTGATGAACAGTCCGATTTCGGACGTTACGCACAGCTTCCCCCTTCGTGGGCTTCTGGCATTGAAATCAGTTGCTCTTCTTGAGATCAAATTCAGACAAACTTTCCATCCTTTTCAAGCCCTAAAATCCAGTCCATGAATTCAAAAACTCTCCCACAAAATGATGCCGAGTGGCGTGATTGGCTACGTGCCAAAAATGCTGAACCTTTGGCTTTTGAAGTCACCCGCAAAGCTGCTACCGAGCGTCCCTTTACAGGCAAGTACGAAACCCATTGGGAGCCGGGTCAGTACCATTGCATTTGTTGTGATGCAAAGTTGTTTGACTCAAATACCAAGTTTGATGCGGGTTGCGGCTGGCCTTCTTTTTACCAATCAGCTGACCCTGAAGCTGTATTGCAAAAAGTAGACCGAAGTCTTGGCATGCTGCGAGTTGAAAGTGTTTGCGCTCAATGCGGCGCGCACTTGGGACATGTCTTTGAAGATGGCCCAGAGCCTACGGGGCTTCGTTATTGCATGAACTCCGCATCACTTTCTTTTCAAAAAAAATCTGATGAAAATCATTCTTGATTTATTTCCAATATTGCTGTTTTTTGCGGCTTATAAATTTGCCACCATTTACGAAGCCACGGCAGTGTTAATGGGCGCCACAGTGCTCCAAAGCCTTTGGATGTACAAGCTTGATGGCAAACTGAGCACCCTGCAAAAAGCCAGCTTAGCCCTCATTTTGGTCTTTGGCAGTCTCACCTTGTTTTTTCAAGACGACCGTTTCATCAAGTTCAAACCCACATTGCTTTATGCATGCATGGCACTGGGCTTGATTGTTTCCCAGTTCATATTCAAAAAGAATGTTCTCAAATCAATGTTAGGCAGCCAAGTGGAATTGAAAGATCCTCAGTGGCATTCCCTCAGCGGAGCCTGGATTCTTTACTGTATCTTCATGTCATCCCTCAATGCCTATGTGGCTTATAACTACACCACGGAGGAATGGGTCGACTTCAAAATATGGGGTTATGTATTTCCATTCACATTCATCCTTGGCACCGGCTTTTACATTGCCAAGCATGCCAAATCCAGCGACGCTGAATTTCTTGAAAAGAACCCACATGACTAGCATCCAGAAAACATCTTTGTCTGAGTTACCAGCAAACGCTTCTTGGCAAGCGCTCATTGAAAGCTCGCTTCAAGAACAATTTCATCCTACATTTTTGGAAGTCATCGACGAAAGTGCCCAACATGCAGGCCATGCTGGGGCCAGTGAATCAGGACTCAACAGCCACTTCAGGGTGAGAATTGCCTCGCCAAACTTTAACGACTTGACCCGAGTTCAACGCCACCGGCTTGTGTATGATTCGCTCCAAGAATTCCTAGACCACGGATTGCACGCCTTGGCCATTGAATTTCGAGCATCCTAATATTGATTTGTTTTTTGAGGAAACTAATGAAACTTTCTACATTGGCCTTTAGCTTGGTGGCTGCACTGAGTTTTTCTGCATGGTCGCAAAATTTGGCTGTGGTGAACGGAAAACCTGTTCCCCTCTCACGCGTTGAAGCTTTGAAACAACAAGTGGAGCGCTCTGGCCGCCCTGTCACACCTGAAATCTTGGCTCAAATCAAGGAAGAACTCATTGCCCGTGAAATCTTCATGCAAGAGGCCCGCAAGCGTGGCCTAGAGACCTCTGAAGACTACAAAGCACAAATTGAATTGGCCCGTCAGAGCTTGCTCATTCGTGAGTTGTTTGCCAACTTCCAGAAAAAGAATCCCATTACCGAAACTGAAATTAAAGCGGAATACGACAAGTTTGTCGCTGCCAATGGTGGCAAAGAATATCGTGCTCGTCATATTTTGGTTGACAAAGAAGAAGAAGCAAAGGCCCTCATGGCCGAGCTTAAAAAAGGTGCCAAGTTTGAAGACTTGGCCAAAAAGGCTTCCAAAGATCCTGGCTCTGGCGCAAATGGCGGCGATTTAGACTGGGCCAACGCCTCCAGTTATGTCGCCGAATTTTCCAATGCCATGGTCAAGCTTGAAAAAGGTCAAATGACTGAAGCGCCAGTGAAAAGTCAATTTGGATTTCACATCATCCGCGTAGATGACGTGCGTGAAGCCCAATTGCCCAAGTTGGAAGAAGTGAAGCCCCAAATTTCGCAGCAATTGACGCAATCCAAATTGGGTAAATTCCAAGAAGAATTGCGCTCGAAAGCCAAAGTTCAATAATTTGTTGCCTTACCGAACCCACTGACGTGCGTTCTGCCACATCCGGAGCCAAGGGCTGTATTGAGACACATCACCTGGGGTGTAGCTCATTTGTACATTCCTAAACACACGCTCCGGGTGCGGCATCATGGCGGTAAAGCGGCCGTCTTTTGTGGTCACTGAAGTTAAACCACCTGCGCTGCCATTGGGATTGGCCGGATAAGTTTCAGTTGGCAATCCAGCATTGTCTACAAATCGCATCGCGCCCAATGCACGCTCTTCATGACCGCGATACTTGAAATTGGCAAAGCCCTCACCATGGGCTACTGCAATCGGCATCCTGCTGCCTGCCATCCCTTGAAAAAACAAGCTGGGCGAGTTCAACACTTCGACCATCGACAGTCTTGCTTCAAAGCGCTCGCTGAGGTTGGTGGTAAATCGCGGCCAGTCTTGCGCACCTGGAATGATGTCGGCCAACTCAGCAAACATTTGGCAGCCATTGCAGACGCCCAAACCAAAGCTGTCGGCTTTGGCAAAGAAAGCTTGGAATTGATCCGACAAAATTGAATTAAACGTGATGCTTCTAGCCCAACCAATGCCTGCCCCTAATGTGTCACCGTAGCTAAAGCCACCACACGCCACCATGCCTTGAAAATCTTTAAGATGAGAACGTCCTGATTGCAAGTCGGTCATGTGCACATCAATGGCTTCGAAGCCCGCCAGGGAAAAAGCATAGGCCATTTCCACATGAGAATTGACCCCTTGCTCACGCAAAATGGCCACACGTGGTTTGGCCAAATTCAACCAGGGTGCCGCCACATTTTCTTGAGGATTGAAGCTCAATTGTGTGTGAAGACCAGGGTTGTTGGCCAATCCCACATGGGCATGCTCACTGTCCGCGCACTGTTTGTTGTCTCGCTGTTGGCAAATTTTCCAGCTCACACTGTCCCAAACCTGGTGCAGGTCTGACAACTTTGCCGTGAAAATCTCATGCGTGTCCCGCCAAATGCTCAACTCTCCCACGCCCTTGGATACAGCGGCGTGAGCGGGCCTTGTTTTGCCAATCACATGGGTGTGCTTGGACAAGCCATGCTCTCTCAACAACTGCATCACTTCCGCCCTGTCTGCGGTCGCAATTTGGATGACAACACCCAATTCTTCATTGAACAAAGCTTTGAGAGTGAGTTCCTCTCGCCGCGCACTGACCTGATGCGCCCAATTTTTGGCATCGCCATGATCTGCGCGACTGTCTGAGATGCCATCGCCCTCAGTGATCAGCATGTCCAAATTGAGGGCAACACCCACCTGCCCTGCAAAACACATTTCGATCACAGTGCAGAGCAAGCCACCGTCTGATCGATCGTGATAGGCCAGAATTTTATTTTGAGCCCTGAGTTTGTTGATCACATGGACCAAATTGACCAGGTGTTGCGGCTTCTCCAAATCGGGCACTACATCGGCTGACTGCTTTAAAACTTGTCCCAAAATGCTGCCACCCATTCGAGCGTGGCCTTCACTTAAATCAATCAGCAACAAGCTGGTGTCATCAAGGCTGGCATTGAGTTGGGGTGTCAGGGTACCCCGGACATCTTTCAGGCTTGCAAAAGCGGTCACGATGAGACTCACTGGCGACGTCACCTTGTGCTCACCAGACGCATCCTGCCAATTGGTTTTCATTGACAAGCTGTCTTTACCGACGGGAATGGAAATACCCAAGGCCGGGCACAATTCCAAGCCAACAGCCTTGACTGTTTCATAAAGCGCCGCGTCTTCACCGGGCTCGCCACAAGCCGCCATCCAATTGGCGCTGAGCTTCACCCGATCAAGATCTATGGGGGCGGCCAACAAATTGGTAATAGCCTCTGCAACAGCCATGCGACCCGACGCCGCCGCGTTGATGCTGGCCAATGGCGTGCGCTCGCCCATGCTCATGGCTTCGCCCTGAAAACCTTGAAAATCGGCCAGGGTCACGGCACAGTCTGCCACCGGAACTTGCCAGGGGCCCACCATCTGATCTCGGTGTGTCAGGCCACCCACTGTGCGGTCTCCAATGGTGATCAAAAAGCGTTTGGAGGCTACGGTAGGGTGACTGAGGACTTGCACAATGGCATCTTGCAAAACCACACCCGTGAGGTTCAAGCTTGTTGTTTGGCGCTGCAAAGACCTGACGTCTCGGTGCATTTTGGGGGGTTTGCCCAAAAGCACATTCATGGGCATGTTGACTGCCTCTTTGAATTCATCGTCGGCTTGAGAGTCAGTCAACCGTAATTGCGGTTCTTGCGTGGCCACGCCGACCACCGCAAATGGGCAACGCTCGCGCTCACAAAAACTTTGGAAAATCGTCAAAGATTCTGGGGCAATGGCCATCACATATCGTTCTTGGCTCTCGTTGGACCAAATCTCTTTGGGCGACATGCCAGAAGCTTCCAAGGGCACTGCGCGCAAATCGAAGTGTGCGCCTCTGCCGGCGTCGTTGGTGAGTTCTGGAAAGGCATTGGACAGGCCACCAGCGCCTACGTCGTGAATGGCCAGGATGGGGTTGTCTTTTCCCAAGACCCAACAATGGTTGATCACTTCTTGTGCGCGTCGTTCAATTTCGGGATTGCCGCGTTGCACCGAATCGAAATCGAGATGAGTAGCATTGCTGCCCGAAGCCATGGAGCTTGCAGCGCTGCCGCCCATGCCAATCAGCATACCGGGACCGCCTAATTGAATCAGCAAGGTGCCCGCTGGAAATTGAATTTTTTGGGTTTGAACATCGTCAATGACTCCCAAGCCACCCGCAATCATGATGGGCTTGTGATATCCCCGAATCACCCCATCCACCTCTTGCTCGTATTCCCGGAAATAACCCAATAAATTGGGACGGCCAAATTCATTGTTAAAGGCCGCGCCGCCCAAAGGACCCTCAGTCATGATTTGCAGAGGGCTGGCAATGTGCGCCGGTTTTCCGTAGGGCGAATCCCATAATTTTGAGACTGTAAATCCAGTTAAGCCGGCCTTTGGCTTGGAGCCTCTGCCGGTGGCGCCCTCGTCTCTGATTTCTCCGCCTGCGCCTGTGGATGCGCCAGGAAAGGGTGAAATGGCAGTGGGGTGATTATGTGTCTCCACCTTCATGAGGACGTGGTGCAAGGCATTTTCTTTGACATAGGCGCCGTGACCGTTAGCGACAAAACGTTCTACGACATGGCCCGCCATGATAGAGGCGTTGTCTGAATAAGCCACGACGGTGTGTTGTGGGTTTTGATGGTGTGTGTGGCGAATCATGCCAAACAGGCTGTGCGGTTGGTTCACACCGTCGATGGTGAATTGCGCATTGAAAATTTTGTGTCTGCAGTGCTCTGAATTGGCTTGGGCAAACATCATCAACTCGACGTCTGTGGGGTTGCGGCCCAACTGGACAAAAGCCGCAAGCAGGTAATCAATTTCATCGTCTGCCAATGCCAAGCCGAATTGCTGATTGGCAAGCACCAAGGCGTTGCGACCATCGGCCACTACATCGATGTGGACCAAGGATTGCGCTTGCAATTCAGTCAATAACGCCAAAGCATCCTCTCGAGTTGGCAAGATGGACTCCGTCATTCGATCGTGCAGCAGATCGGCTAAAGCAAGGCGCTGCTCTGCTGACAAGATTTGAGAGTTGGATTCCGGGTCCATGACAAGCGTGTAAACCAACAATCGTTCGATTCGCTTCACAGAGAGGCCGCAATTGTGCGCAATGTCAGTGGCCTTTGAAGCCCAAGGAGAAACGGTGCCCAGTCGGGGCGAAACCACAATGTGAAGGTCTTTACCGAATTGTTTCGGTGATAAGGCCACAAAGGGTTCACCGTAGGTGAGCAGCTGTTCTAGAACTCGAATTTGTTCAGTGTCAAAGGCGTTGACACTGGCAACCACATGCACAAACTGGCCGGTGACAGTGCAAATTTCAGGGCACAGGGACTGCAACTTGGGGAGGAGTTGCTGAGCGCGAAAATCACTGAGAGCGTTGCCGCCTTCTAGAAAGAGAGTTTGAAGGGTCACTGTATTGGCTCAAAGGGGGTAAACGGTTTGCCTCCAATACCGCTGAATGGGGCATTGGACCATTGAATATTTTAACCACGGATGCGCCTTCTTCCTTCAAAGTCTGGCCTTGATGGGATAATCTGCAACCATGACGATCACCATCAAAGACGCCCTAGGGGCAAACGGAATGCGCACAGCCGGACGCTTGGCCTCCGAAGTTCTGGATTTCCTCACGCCGCACGTGTTACCCGGCGTGACAACCAACGAACTCGACAAACTCGCTCACGACTTCATGGTCAATGTGCAAGGCACCATTCCTGCACCCCTTAACTACCAACCGCCTGGCTACGCGCCCTACCCCAAGTCCATTTGTACCTCCATCAACAACCAAGTCTGTCATGGTATCCCTAACGACAAAGCCCTTAAAAAAGGCGACATTGTCAACATCGATATCACGGTCATCAAAGATGGATGGCATGGTGATACCAGTCGGATGTTCATTGTGGGCGATGCTTCTATTGCTGCCAAGCGTTTGTGCGCCATCACCTATGAAGCCATGTGGCACGGTATAGAACAAGTCAAGCCGGGCGCACGGTTGGGAGACATTGGATGGGCCATTCAAAAGTTTGCTGAAAATCTTGGCTTTTCCATCGTGCGAGAATTTTGTGGCCACGGTATCGGCCAAGTTTTTCACGAAGAGCCCCAAATTTTGCATTACGGAAAACCCGGAACAATGGACGAACTCAAAACCGGCATGACCTTCACCATTGAACCGATGATCAACGCGGGCAAGCGGGAGATCAAAGAAATGGGCGATGGTTGGACCATCGTGACCAAAGATCGGTCATTGTCTGCACAGTGGGAGCACACCATTTTGGTGACAGAAACTGGCTACGAAGTACTCACCCTGTCAGCTGGCAGCCCGCCCATTCCAGACTTCGTTAAAGGCTAAGGCCATGGCCGATTTATCGGAATTGAGAGATCGGTATCGGCAAGAAAAACAAGCTTTGTGGGCGCACATTGCAAGTGCATCGTCAAGCGGCAGTGGGATGAAGCGGTCTCTGATTCAATTGGCGCACTTGGCAGATGGACTGATTGTTGAACTGTGGCAACGAGCGGAATTTGAAGAAGGTGAATCCTTGGTGGCAGTGGGCGGGTTTGGCCGAGGTGAATTGTTTCCCTCTTCCGATCTCGATGTGTTGGTGTTGTTGCCTGAAGCGGCCAACACCGACGAGTCATCGGAACTCAAAAACAGACTGGAAAAATTCATCGGAAGTTGCTGGGACAGTGGTCTCGAAATAGGTGTCAGCGTCCGCACCTTGCAAGAATGTTTGGTGGAATCGGCAAAGGACATCACGGTCCAAACTTCGTTGTTAGAAAACCGCCTCATCACGGGAAACAAAAGCCTTTACAAACTATTCAAGGAAAATTTTGCAAAGGCCATGGACCCCAATGCATTCTTTGTCGCCAAGACGCTCGAAATGCAACAAAGGCACAACAAATTTGAGAACACACCATACTCCCTTGAGCCCAATTGCAAAGAATCGCCAGGGGGCTTGAGGGATTTGCAAATCATTCTGTGGGTGGCCAAGGCTGCAGGTCTAGGCAACAAGTGGGAAGACCTTGCTGCCAAGGGCTTGGCAACCGCCCTTGAAATTAAGCAAATAAAACGCAACGAAGCCGTCTTGAGCCTGATCAGGGCAAGGCTGCATCTGCTAGCCAAACGACGCGAAGATCGATTGGTTTTTGACCTGCAACACGCCCTCGCGGATGCCTTTGGTTACCAAGCTCAAACCACAGCGGAGGGAAAGCTCACGCAACGAGCCAGCGAAGTGCTGATGCGTCAATATTATTGGGCTGCCAAGGCCGTGACGCAACTCAATCAAATTCTGTTGCTCAACATTGAGGCCTCTTTGCAGGCACAACGAGACGACATTCGGATTGAAATCAGACCTTTGAACGCGCATTTCCAAGATCGAAATGGCTTGCTGGAGGTGCGGCAAGACGATCTCTATCAAAAGCACCCTCATGCCATCTTAGAAACTTTTTTGCTGTATCAACAAACACATGGCATCAAGGGACTGTCGGCCAAAACCCTTCGTGCACTTTACAACGTGCGTAATGTGATGGACGCCAAGTTCAGGCAAGACCCAGTCAATCGACAAACCTTTGTCAAAATTCTGCAAGAAAACGAAGGCATTACCCATGTTTTCAGGCTCATGAACCAGACCTCGGTATTGGGTCGATATCTTTGGGTGTTCAGAAAAATTGTGGGCCAAATGCAGCATGATTTATTTCATGTCTACACCGTCGACCAACATATTTTGATGGTGCTGAGAAACGTCAGGCGTTTTTTCATTGCCGACCATGCGCACGAATACCCATTTTGTTCACAACTCGCAGCTGGCTGGGACAAGCCGTATGTGCTCTACGCGGCCGCATTGTTTCACGACATTGCCAAAGGAAGAGGCGGCGATCACTCAGAATTGGGTGCAATGGAAGTAAAGCGATTTTGCAAATCGCATGACATTGACGCGGAAGACGCCAAGCTGATTTCTTTCTTGGTGACCCAGCACCTCATGATGAGTCATGTGGCTCAAAAGGAAGATTTAAGCGACCCCGATGTGATTGCAGCCTTTGCAAAGCGCGTGGGCAACGAACGTTACTTGACGGCGCTTTATTTGCTCACAGTTGCAGACATTCGGGGTACCAGTCCGAAGGTATGGAATGCCTGGAAAAGCAAATTGCTGGAAGACCTGTACCGCTATACCCTTCGCGTTCTCGGCGGCAGAGCGCCCGACGCCAATGCGGAAATTGAAGCGCGCAAACGAGAAGCGCTGGTTGAATTGGCCCGACATTGCGAGCCCCACGAAGGCCATAAAGCGCTGTGGGACACTTTGGATGTTGGCTACTTTATGCGGCACGATGCGGGTGAAATTGCATGGCATGCCAAACAGCTTTCGAGGCATGTGTCCAAAAACTTCATGGCTTCACCAGAGTTTTTAGAAGAAAAAACAATTGTCAGAGCCCGCATTTCACCCTTGGGTGAGGGCCTGCAGATATTGGTTTACACGCCCGACCAAGTTGATTTGTTTGCCCGCATTTGCGGCTACTTTGACCAAGCGGGCTTCAGCATTTTGGATGCCAAAATTCACACCACCCACAATGGTTTTGCATTGGACACTTTTCAAGTGGTCACTTCTTTGTTGCCAGAGCACTACCGTGAGTTAATGACCATGGTGGAATCGGGTTTGGGCAGCACCATCGACAAACGAGGCGAGTTACCACCGCCCACACAAGGTCGGGTTTCAAGACGTGTCAGAAATTTTCCGATGGCGCCTCGCGTCACACTGAGTCCGGATGAAAAAGCCCAGAGTTGGCTTCTGGGAATCTCAGCCAGCGACCAAATGGGTTTGCTCTACAAAGTTGCAAGCGTTTTGGCCAAGCACAGCATCAGTTTGAAACTCGCCAAAATAAGCACATTGGGAGAGCGTGTAGAAGACACCTTTCTAATTGAAGGTGCTGCGCTCCAACAGAACAAAGCGCAAATTGAAATTGAAACTGAGTTGCTGAAGGTTTTACAAGCCGCATAAAACTGTCAGCGCTGGGCAGCCTGACAGTCTAGGTTTGGCTCAAGACTTTTTGCGCGGCGGCAGACCTGTGTGTTGGGTCAGCATTTTGCCTTTCAGAGCGCTGGTTCTTGGCGTGCTGTTCTTGCGGCGTGCACTTTGATAATCATCTGACAATGGCTGCCAACTGGGGATCAGGTGATGTTTACCGTTTCCAATTAAATCGGCACGGCCCATGGCTTTGAGCGCGTCTCTGAGCAATGGCCAATGATTGGCATCGTGATACCTTAAAAATGCTTTATGCAATCGACGGCGTTTATCGCCTTTCACCACATCAACCTTTTCACTGTCGCGCGTAATTTTGCGCAATGGATTTTTGGCGGTGTGGTACATGGCGGTGGCGGTGGCCATCGGGCTTGGATAAAAGGTTTGAACTTGGTCTGCGCGGAATCCATTTTTCTTAAGCCAAATGGCCAAATTCATCATGTCCTCGTCGCTGGTGCCAGGATGAGCCGCAATGAAATAAGGCACCAAAAATTGTTTCTTACCCGCTTCTGCACTGAACTTGTCAAACAAACTTTTGAACTTGTCATAACTGCCAATGCCAGGCTTCATCATCTTGTCCAGTGGCCCCGTCTCTGTGTGCTCTGGTGCAATTTTTAAATAGCCGCCCACATGGTGCGTCACCAGTTCTTTGATGTACTCGGGACTTTGGACCGCCAGGTCATATCGCAATCCAGACCCAATCAAGATTTTCTTGATGCCTTTCAGTTTGCGTGCTTTGCGATACATCTGCACCAGGGGGCCATGATCGGTGGTGAGGTTGTTGCAAATGCCTGGGAAAACACAACTGGGTTTGCGACATGCAGCTTCAATTTCGGGGCTGCGGCAACCTAGACGGTACATGTTGGCTGTCGGCCCGCCCAAATCCGAAATCACCCCAGTAAAGCCTTTGACTTTGTCGCGAATGTCTTCAATTTCTCGAAGCACAGATTCTTCGCTGCGGCTCTGGATGATGCGACCCTCATGCTCAGTGATAGAACAAAAAGTACATCCTCCAAAACAACCCCGCATGATGTTGACTGAATACCGGATCATTTCCCAAGCCGGAATTTTGGTCGCACCATCATGGGAGCCCTGCTCGTCTGCATAAGATGGATGTGGGCTGCGTGCATAAGGCAAATCAAACACAGCGTCCATTTCAGCGGTGGTGAGCGGAATGGGCGGCGGGGTGATCCATACATCACGTGCGGTGGTCCCTTCGCCATGCGCCTGCACCAAGCTCCGTGCATTGCCTGGATTGGTTTCTAAATGCAGAACCCGGTTGGCATGGGCATACAACACAGGATCGCTTTTGACCTGCTCATAACTGGGCAAACGAATGACGCTCTTGTCACGCGGGGGCACCTTGTGCAGACCTTTGCCATGCATGACGGGTAGATTGGGGTTGGGGACAAACTTCAGCGCTTTCACTTGCGGTACAACTTCCGCTAAAACTTGCGACCGATTTTGTTGATCCGCCACGGATTGGGCTTCTTCTTCTCGTTCGCAAGTGGCACCATTTTCGCGAGCTTGTTCTGAAATCATCAAATACGGATTGACATGGGCTTCCACATGACCCGGTGCATCCACACTGGAGGAGTTGATTTCGAACCAGCCCTCTGGCGTTTGTCGCCTCACAAAGGCAGTGCCTCTCACATCGACAATGTCTTGGACAGGTACTTTGGAAGCCAAGCGATGCGCTACTTCCACAATGGCGCGCTCGGCATTGCCATACAGCAATAGATCACATTTGCTGTCGACCACAATGGAGCGACGAACTTTGTCAGACCAATAATCGTAATGTGCAATGCGCCTCAATGAGCCTTCAATGCCGCCCAAAACAATGGGCACTTCGGGGAAAGCTTCACGGCACCGTTGGCAGTAAACGATGGCGGCACGATCGGGTCGCTTACCTCCCACATCACCCGGGGTGTAAGCATCGTCTGACCGAATTTTTCGATCGGCGGTGTACCGGTTGATCATGGAGTCCATGTTGCCAGCGGTAACGCCCCAAAACAAATTGGGCTTCCCCAAGACCTTGAACGGCTCTGCGCTTTGCCAATCGGGCTGGGCAATGATGCCCACTCGAAAACCTTGAGACTCCAACATGCGGCCGATCACAGCCATGCCAAAGCTTGGATGATCTACATAGGCGTCACCTGTGACCAAGATGATGTCGCAACTGTCCCATCCCAGTTGGGACATTTCGGCACGGCTCATGGGCAGAAATGGCGCAGTGCCAAAACGCGAAGCCCAGAACTTTCGATAACTGTTCAGGGGTTTCGCTTCACGAGGAAAAAAGGAAACGTCGACAAAGGCGTTCATGGGCCGAAATTCTGGAGGTAGGTGCGTAGTTTAGAGCCTGCAGGCTGGGCAGTGGCGATAAGGGGCATTCTGACCCGATAATAAACGCATGCATCTTGAACATCCCTCCAAGCCTGAAGGCTCTGCTTCAGAGCATTCGCTAGAGCTTCCACTAAAGCAACCGCAATCCAAAACCGAAATGTTTGTTGTATTCACCCTGCTTGCGCTTCAAGGTGTGGGAGGGGTATTGGCTGTGGCTCAGCGAGAAATGGTTGAGCGCCGACAGTGGATGACCAAAACGCAATTTGTGGAGGAGTGGTCTGTGGCTCAAGTGATGCCTGGCCCCAATATTGTGAACCTCAGCCTCATGCTGGGGGGGAAGTATTTTGGGGTTTCTGGGGCCATTGCATCCGTGGCGGGATTGATTGTCATCCCCATGTTCTTGGTTCTTGGCTTGGCCATCCTGTTTGGAGGGGTTTCTGACAGCCCTGCGGCGCAGGGCGCATTGAAAGGCATGGGGGCTGTTTCCTCAGGGCTGATCATTGCCACAGGTCTTAAGTTGGCCACTTCTTTGCGACAAAGCCCCCTGGGATTGTGGTTCTCATCGTTTGTCGCCATAGCATCATTTGTGGCAGTTGGCATTTTCAGAGTGCCCTTGGCGTGGGCCTTGTTAAGTTTGGGTACTTTGAGTGTGGCATTCACATTTCGTGCTTTGCGCAAACTTCAAACGGAAAGCCAACTTAAACCATGAATAGCTTTGTTGCATTAAGCCCCTGGGATTGGTTTGATTTGCTAACGCATTACGCCATGCTGTCATTGCTGTCCATTGGTGGCGCAATCACCACTGCGCCAGAAATGCACCGCTATCTGGTGGACGAAAAACATTGGCTGAACGATGACTCCTTTTCTTCCGCCATCGCATTGGCCCAATCTGCGCCTGGCCCTAATGTCTTGTTTGTAGCGCTCATGGGCTGGCAGGTGGGGCTCAATGCAGGCGGAGGCCTTGCTGGAGGCTTTTATGCTTGGTCTTTGGGAGCCTTGGGCATTGTGGTCACCATGACTGGCATCATGCTGCCCTCCTCCATACTCACTTATAAAGCCACACGCTGGTCACATGAAAACAGCAATCTCATGTCCGTTCGTTCGTTCAAGTCAGGCATGGCGCCCATTGTCATTGGTCTCTTGATTTCGACAGGTTGGCTTTTGTCTGCTTCGCACAGTGATTGGTCTCTAGATTGGCGGCTGTGGCTTTTAACGGCAGCATCCATTGTGATCATGTTGCGAACATCAATTCACATTTTGTGGCTGATGGCTGCTGGCGGCATTTTGGGGGCTTTAGGATTTCTATCAGCCTGAAAGCTTGTCCGGAAGCTTCAAACAAGCCGCTGTCTAACTGCCTCGAACAAACAAACCCCACTGGCCACAGACACATTCAAGCTCTCGACAGCGCCCTGCATGGGAATGCTCACCAGTTCGTCACAGGTTTTTCGAGTCAGTTGACGCATGCCAGGACCCTCGGCACCCAGAACCATGGCCACGGGGCCGGTTAAATCTGTTTGATAGATGTTTTTAGGCGCATCGCCACTGGTACCAATGATCCAAATGGATCGCTCTTTCAACTCACCCAAGGTTCGAGCCAAATTGGTCACCATGAAATAGGGTACCGTTTCGGCTGCACCACTGGCCACCTTGGCCACCGTTGCATTGATACCTGCGGCATGGTCTTTGGGGGCGATCAGGGCGTGTGCGCCAGCGCCATCGGCCACTCGCAAGCATGCCCCCAAATTGTGAGGATCGGTGACACCATCGAGAACCAAGATCAGGGGGGGCCCTTTCACTTGGTCTAACAAGTCATCCAGAGAGTGTGCTTGGGGCAAGGTTTCAACCTTGGCCGCGACACCTTGATGGCCATGGCTACCCGCCAATTTGGCCAATCGCATGCTGTCAGATTCAATCAAACGGACGCCGGCTTCTTGTGCGCGCTCCATGAACTGCCGCATGCGAGCATCACGGCGGGTGGTTTCAAAATAGATTTCAACAATAGACTGAGGCGCTGTTTTCAAGCGAACGCCAACGGCATGAAAGCCGAATAATATTTTGGGTGAAGACATGGCCCAATTATCGTTGGGTTATGCCGGCTTCATCAGTTGTCCCGCCTCTAAGGTCAAGGTTCGATCGCAACGGCGTGCCAGCTTTTGATCATGGGTGACCAAAATCAGGGTTGTGCCCCGCGCTTTGTTCATGGCCAACATCAAATCCATGATGCTCTCGCCAGTTTGAGCGTCCAAACTGCCTGTGGGCTCGTCGGCCAATAACAATTGCGGTTGCACCACAAAGGCCCTGGCCAAAGCCACTCTCTGCTGCTCACCACCACTCAATACCTTGGGAAAATGATTCATGCGCTCGGACAATCCCACTTGCTTCAAAATCTCCTTGGCCAGTTGGCTTGCGTCCTTGATGCCTGTCAACTCCAAGGGCAACATCACATTTTCCAAAGCTGTTAAGTGCCCCATCAATTGAAAGTTTTGAAAGACAAATCCAAGTGTTTGACCTCGCCAGGCTGCGCGCTCGTCCTCGGACATTGAAAATATATTTTTTCCGGCCAGTTCAACATGCCCCATGCTGGGCGTGTCGAGGCCGGCCATGATGGACAACAAGGTGCTCTTGCCAGATCCCGATGCGCCCAAAATGGCCACTGATTCCCCTGCAACCACCGAAAAATCAATATCACGCAAAATACTGAGGTGCCCCTGATTGTCTTGGGCAGAACCCATACCATTGACCGTTTTGCCAACGTGACTTACCAAGATGATTGTTTTAGACATGGTCCACCCTCTTTTTGCATCGTTCATCAAGGCTTCTGTTCAAGCCAAGTTTCAAGTTCATTTGAAAGCTCTGTTGTGTATGGTTATAGACCGCTGCAACTTTAACCGTGTTGTGGTTCTCTTGTTGAAGGCGGGTTTATGCATGAGCTTCTCTTCCCTAGCGGTCATGGCCAACCCGCTAGAGAGTCCATTGGCGGCCAAGAAAGAGCAAACCGTGTTGATTTTGGGAGATTCATTGAGCGCCGAATATGGCATCCCAAGGGGAACAGGCTGGGTCCAACTGATGGCCTTACAAGCAGCCCAAGAAAACAAAGCACTGAAGGTCATCAATGCCAGCATCAGCGGAGACACCACCGCGGGCGGGGTGACTCGGTTGCCCTATTTGCTCAAGCAACATGCGCCTGAAATATTAATCATCGAGCTGGGGGGCAACGATGCCCTCAGAGGTTTGAGCTTGGCCTTGACACAACAAAATCTGTTGCGCATGGCCCGCGATGGTAAAAATGCAGGGGCCAAGGTGATGGTCATAGCCATCCAAATGCCCCCGAATTATGGCCAAGCCTACCGACAACAATTGAACGATGCCTATGTTCAAATTTCAAAGGAAACTGGCTCTCAGTTAAATTCTCAATTTTTGAAGGGAGTGGGTGATGATGCAGATCCCTTGAAATGGTTTCAAGCAGACAGAATTCATCCCAATGAAAACGCCCAAAGGATCTTGATGGGCAATGTGTGGCCAAGTTTGAAGAAAATGATTTCAGGACACTGATTCGAACATTTCAAGAAGCTGGATTTTGTTCGGACTGACCTTTGGCTGTCTCAGTGGGTTCATTCATTGAATCACTGACAAGGACATTCGATTCAGGCTCTTCTCCCTCCTCAAAATCGGTCTTTCGATCTGTTTTGGCTTTGAGTTTGTCTTCTTTTTTACGCTTCTTCGCCAATTCTTTTTGACGTTTTTCGTAACCGTAATTGGGAGTTGCCAAGGTATTTCTTTCTGATGTTTGATGCCCACTGTATCAGTTTGCACAGAAAGAAATGCGCGATTTCAAAAATTCAAGTGAGAAGACACCGATTGTTTCAAATCTTCAATGAGATCAGCGACAGCCTCAAATCCTGTTGAAAAGCGAACCAAATGGCCAGGCTTTAAATGCGAAGGCCATGTTTTGCGAGATTTTTGAAGTTGGTAAGGCACGACCAAACTGATGGGCCCGCCCCAGCTGTAGCCAATCTTGAAGCGTTTTAAGTTGTCACAAAATGCATCAACTTGATCCTGCGAAAAACTCGGATCAATGATCACACTGAAAAGGCCTGCGGCCAAACTTGGATTTTGTTGGGAAGCACACAATGATTGCCAATGCGCATGGCCAGGCGAACTTTCTAAGGCCGGGTGCAACACTTGCACACAAGCCTTTTGTGTTTGCCACCAATTTGCAAGGTCTCTGGCAGTTCGATCTTGCGCTTCATAGCGAAGAGCCATGGTGGGAAGAGATCGCAAAATTGTTTCAACATCGTTCCCGCCCACACACAAGCCCAAACGCATGTGTGTGAGCTTGAGCTTTAAGCCCAATGCCGCATCGCGAGTCATCACGCTGCCCATGAGGACGTCGCCACCGCCACTGGGGTACTTGGTGAGTGCGTGCACTGTGAAGTCAACGCCCAGCAAGCCGTCTCCCAACAAATCAAAGGGCTTGAAGGCAATGCCAGCACCCCAGGTATTGTCCAAGGCCGTCAAAATAGAACGCTGTTTGCAAATTTGCAATAACGAGACGAGATCAGGAAATTCCATGCTAATGGAGCCTGGCGCTTCCAGCCAAATCAGCTTGGTGTTGGGTTTGATTTTGGCTATCAGATCATGCGGGTTCATGGCATCGTAATGATCATGTGAAATACCAAAAGCCTTCAACTCGCCTTCAGCCAGAACCTTGTTGGGTTCGTAGCTATTTTCAGGAAGAAGCACATGATCGCCCGATTTCAAAACCGTAAAAGCCGCAACCGACAAGGCAGACAGCCCACTGGGTGTGAGCACACAATGCAGACCTCCTTCAAGAGAACACAAGCGCTCTTCTAAGGTAAAACTGGAGGGTGTGCCATGCGTGCCATAGGTATAGGCACTCTTGTCTTTCCATTCACGTTGGCGCATGGCAGCCACGCTTGGGAAAAAAACAGTTGAGGCTTTAAAGATGCCTGGTTGGGGTGCTTGAAAATCAGACGGTGGTGTGTAGCCGTGATGAATCAATTGAGTGGCAAGCTGCGGAGAAGGCTGGGACGAATTCTGGGAAGTCATCGCAACATCCTACCTTCAGACTTTCCACTTTTCCAACAATTTTTCGGGTTTCAGGCTGTCGTAGCCCTCAAAAGGCTGGTGAATCCAAGGATTGGTGGGCAAATAGTCCACTGAGTAATCAGGCTGAAAGCCCGAAACGCCCTTGGTCCACATGACCGCAGTACGCAACTCTGTTATGGGTTGATAGTTTGTTTTGAGCATGTTGACCACGGCCTGCAACGTATGACCAGTGTCCGCCAAGTCGTCGACCAAAAGTACTTTGCCTGCTATCTCGCCTTTTGGCGTCGTGATAAAACGGGCGATGTCCAAGTGACCTTGAACAGTTCCGGCATCTGCACGGTAAGAGCTGGTGGACATGATGGCCAAGGGCTTGTCAAAAATACGCGACAAGATATCGCCAGGTCGCATGCCGCCGCGCGCCAGACACAAAATGGTGTCAAATTCCCAACCCGACTGATGCACTTTCAAGGCCAACTTTTCAATCAGGTTGTGGTATTCGTCATAGCTCACATACAAATGCTTTCCGTCTTCTGTCAACATGCGTACTCTCCAATGTTTGTGACTCTCAAGGTGTCAAGGGTGTTATTTGAAAATTAAAGGGGCGCCAGAAATGGGTGGCGCATCAAAATGGTGTGATCGCGATCGGGGCTGGTAGACACCATATGGACAGGCACCCCAGTCACTTGTTCAATGCGTTGTAAATACAAGCGCGCATTCACAGGTAACTTGTCAAATTGGGTAATACCAACCGTGCTATCGGTCCATCCCTCCATGGTTTCATAGATGGGGTGGCACCTGGAAATATCGTCGGCACCCATGGGCAAAATATCAACCGTTTCCCCATCCAACTCATAGCCGGTACAGAGTTTCAATTCTTTAAGTCCATCGAGCACATCCAGTTTGGTGATGCACAAGCCCGACAAGCCATTGACATGGGCACTGCGCTTAAGCAACGCAGCATCAAACCAGCCGCAACGACGGCTACGCCCTGTGGTCACGCCCTTTTCTGCGCCCACTGTGCTCATGTGCCATCCGGGCGTACCTTCTTTTTCCCACTCTAACTCGGTTGGGAAGGGTCCGCCGCCCACTCGCGTGCAGTATGCTTTGGTGATACCCAACACATAATGCAACATGCCAGGCCCGACACCGGAACCGGCGGCCGCATTGCCCGCCACACAGTTGCTGGAGGTGACATAAGGGTAAGTGCCATGGTCCACATCCAGCAAGGTGCCTTGTGCGCCTTCAAACAACAAGTTGGCACCCAGTCTGTGTGCGTCGTTGAGTTCGCGCGACACATCGGCCATCATGGGTTTGAGCAATTCAGCATGAATCATGGCCTCGTCGTACACCGCATCAAATTGTATTTTGCCGTTGGCCAAATAGGGTTGAAGGGTGTCGCCAAAATTAAACGTTTCAGAACCCAAGTAGCTTGTGAGCACATGATTGTGCAAATCCAACAGCTCTTTGAGTTTGTGGGCAAAGCGTTCTGGGTGCTTCAAGTCTTGCACACGCAATGCACGACGTGCTATTTTGTCTTCATACGCAGGGCCAATGCCCCGGCCTGTTGTGCCGATTTTTTCGGTTCCGCCTAGCTCGCGAACAGCCTCGCGTGCCACATCCAAGGCTGCGTGGAAAGGCAAAATCAGGGGGCAAGCTTCACTGATGCGCAACCGTGAACGAACTTCAACACCCGCCTTTTCAAGGCCCGTAATTTCTTCAAACAGCTTGCCGGCAGAAAGAACCACACCGTTGCCTATGTAGCACTTCACACCGGGCCGCATGATGCCACTGGGGATCAGGTGCAATGCCGTTTTGACACCATTGATCACCAAGGTGTGACCTGCATTGTGGCCCCCTTGAAAACGTACAACGCCCTGGGCACTTTCAGTGAGCCAGTCTACCAATTTGCCTTTGCCCTCATCGCCCCACTGAGTGCCTACAACGACAACGTTTCTTCCTTTGATCATGTTCATATTGTTTTGTTTTCTATCACTTTGACGACCCATTCACCTGCCGCTTCAATCAGCTCGCGGTCGCAATGGAATTCATCGATTTCACTTTGATGGCCAGGCAAAATGCACACCACAGTTTCGCCATTTTGTCGCAGCTCTGCAATCTTGGTTCTGAGCTTTCTAGAAGCGCCCCATGGGGCACGAATGGCCGCTCTCAACGGTCGCTGAGGAACCAAGGATACCCATTGCTTTAAATCGAGGCTAAAACCCACAGCAGGTCTTGCGCGCGCTAGCGCATGCCCAAATACGGCACCCACCCCATCGTAACGACCGCCTCGAACAAGGGCATCACTGGCACCGCGTGCGTAAATGGCAAAGCGCAAGCCGCTGTAATAAGCGTAGCCCCTTGCGTCGGCCAAATCAAATTGAAACGTGACTTCTGGCAGCTGCTCGCTGAGCCACTGCAACTCCCTGAGGGCCAATTGAATCACTGGGTGCTTGGGCAATTGTTGCAACGCCAATTTAAGAACGCTGGCATCGCCATACAAATCAATCAAGCTCAGCAAGCCCGACAGGATTTCTGGTGGGAACTCACTGGCCAAGTCAATCAATTGAGATGAATTTTTTGCAGCCAATGCCTCAAAGACTTGACCGCGAGTTAAGTCTGATAATTGAAGGCCATCCAGCAAACTGTTGACAATGCGCGCATCAGCCAGGTCCACCAAGACCTCACCGATTTGGGCAACTCGTAAACAATCCAGCGCCAATTCCAAGACTTCCAGATCGGCTTCCAATCCAGCATGGCCATAAATTTCGGCGCCCAATTGAAGGGGCTCACGAGTGGCCAAGGGTCGATCTGGGCGAGTGTGCAACACGGGGCCGCAGTAACACAGACGCGTCACGCCGGAACGGTTTAACAAATGTGCATCGATGCGGGCAACCTGGGGGGTTGTATCGGCTCGCAAGCCTAGCATTCGCCCCGAAATCTGATCGACCAACTTGAAGGTTTGAAGGTCTAGCGCCTTGCCTGTCCCGGTCAGCAGTGACTCAATGTGCTCAAGCAATGGGGGCGACACCAACTCAAAACCATAGCATCGAGCAGAATCTAATAGCAATCTTCGGACTTCTTCGATCTGCCTTGCCTCGGAGGGCAAAACATCGGCGATGTGATCCGGCAGGACCCAAGCAGACATGGTGGTAAGTGGCGTGTTAAAACAAGGATTTTAAGGGCTCAATGAGACTTCAAAAGAGCCAAGCTAAAAGAAAGAGTCCAAAGACAACAGTGCAAAGTCCAAAGAACCTGATTTGCCCGTCCTGCAACTTGAGAAGTTGGGAAAACAGGTCACGCCATTTTTGAGGAGAAATGAGGGGCATGAGCCCCTCAAAGATCAAGACCAAGGCAAGGGCTGCCAAGACAGCGCTCCAAAAACTCACCTTATTTCTTAACGGATGCAGCGCCCTGCGATGCAGCGGAAGAATTGCCACGCATGGTTTTAAAGAAATCAGAACCGCTAGGGTCTAGCACCATGACATCGCTCTTCTTGGCAAAGGTCGCCTTGTAGGCATCCAAGCTTCGGTAGAACTGAGCAAATTGCGGGTCGCGGCCAAACGATTCGTTGTAAATCTTGGCGGCCTGAGCGTCGCCCTGCCCCTTGATTTTTTGGGCTTCGCGATAAGCGTTGGCAATTGTAACTTCGCGCTGGCGATCGGCGTCAGCACGAATTTTTTCACCTTCTGCGCCACCAGTTGAACGAAGTTCATTGGCAACGCGTTTGCGCTCAGCTTCCATGCGGCGATAGACAGATTCGGTAATGGCGTCAACGTAATCGGCCCGCGTGATGCGGACGTCCACCACGTCGATGCCCCACGGCTTCTCGCCTCGGACCTTCTCCAAAACCTCACGCTTGACATCGTTCATCAAAAGATCTCGACTCAAAGAGAGCAAGTCTTTCACGGTGCGTTTGTTGATTTCTTCCTGGAAAGCATTGCGAACCACACGGTTGAGTTGATTGGCGCCCGCTTTTTCATCCAAACCCACATTGCGAATGTAGGCCATTGGATCGGAAATGCGCCAACGTACATACCAATCAATCACAACCCTTTGCTTTTCAGCGGTCAACATGGGTTCTGTATCGGGACTGTCGAGAGTGAGCAGTCTCTTGTCAATGTAAGTCACGTTTTGAAGAGGCGGTGGCAGCTTGATGTTCAAGCCTGGCTCTGTAATCACTTCTTTAATTTGCCCCAAGGCATACACCACGCCAAACTGTCGTTGGTCTACAACAAACAACATAGAACTGGCCAAGGCCAGAACCAACAGCAGAGATGAAATCCAAATTCCAATGCGGTTCATATTTCTGCTTCCTTAACGAATGTCACGATCGCGTGAACGCTGGCTGTCGCGAGACCTAGGATCGACTGTGGGACTGTTTGGCATGGGCGGAACGGGCAAGCTTGAGTTGGATGTTCCTGCATCGGTGCTGACAGCGCCATTATTTGCTGATGCGCCAGTCATTTGAATCAATTTATCCAAAGGCAAGTACATCAGATTGGAGCCCTGTTTGCTGTCAATCACCACCTTGGTGACGTTGGAATATATTTGTTGCATCGCATCCACATACATTCGGTCACGCGTGACCTGTGGTGCATTTTGATACTCCGGCAAAATGGCTTTAAAGCGCTGTGCGTCACCTTCAGCTTGCGCCACGATGCGCTCCCTGTAGGCTTGCGATTCTTCTTTCAAACGAGAGGCCGCACCCACAGCACGGGGCACCACATCGTTGGCATAGGCTTGGGCTTCATTTTTGGCGCGCTCACGCTCTTGACCTGCTTTCAACACATCATCAAAGGCTGCTTGCACTTGCTCAGGCGGCCTGACGCCACCCTGTTGCAAGTTGATACCCACCACTTCAATGCCCACTTTGTAACGGTCTAGGATATTTTGCATCAAGGCACGAACACGCGGTGCAATTTGGTCACGCTCTTCAGCCAAGGCAGAGTCCATTTTCATTTTGCCAACCACCTCACGAACTGCAGTTTCAGCGGCTTGCACGACAGCTTCCGTGGGGTTTTTGCTTTCAAACAAATAGGCCCGCGCATCGTTTAAACGGTATTGAACCGCAAACTTAATTTCAACGATGTTTTCGTCTTCCGTCAGCATGGCAGATTCTCGCAAGCCAGTGGCCTTGATCACATTGTCTCGACCAATGTCCACTGAGCGTATTTGAGTGACAAAGACCAACTCACTTTTCTGAATCGGATAAGGGAAACGCCAATTGAAGCCAGCACCTACCGTGGATTTGTACTTGCCAAATTGAGTGATCACCGCTTGTTGACCCTCTTGCACAATGAAGAACCCTGTACCCAACCAAATTAAAACGGCGGCACCCAAAATGACGCCAATGCCTATGTTTCTGAGGAAAGGCGGCAAATTGCTGGGCGTATTGCCATTGGGGGGAGGATTGTGTGGGGGACCACCGTTTTTGCCACCCAAGAATTGAGCAAATTTGCGATTTAGATCTCGCCAAAGTTCATCTAAATCTGGAGGGCCTGAAGATGCACTGGGTCGATTGGCAGAAGGACCCGGCTTGGGTTGCTGCGGGCTGGCACCATTGGGTGGCGTGGCAGCATTGCCATCCTGCCCTTCAGGTGAAGACTTATCGTCTCCACGACCCCAACGAGGATCGTTCAAATTGAACATGCCGCGAATTCTTTGGGGAATGGAGGTCCAACTGAAGGAGCGAGGATTGAGGTTCATTCTTGTGATTGATGTAATTGAGCTGTCATTTCGGATTGTGCACAATCCAAAGGGCTTTCAAAGGGATTCGTCAGGATTTTCCCCGATATTATCAAGGTCAAAGCGCATGTCAGGTTCAAGCGCTTCCTCATCTAACGTCCTCAAGACTTCTTGCGCCAACAATTGACGCAACATTGGGATGCCATCGCCCGAATGAGCGCTGACAAAAATACGCTGCAACGCATTGCCTTCAACGTCGTACCTGTCCAAAGTAAGGGTGGGTTGCCGTTCAGGACTCAGCAGGTCTATTTTGTTAAAGATCAACCACTGGGGCACATCGTGAGCCCCGATTTCGTGCAATACCCGCTGCACTTCGGCCATTTGTTCAGGGAAATTAACATTGGAGGCATCCACCACATGCAACAGCAAGTCAGCTTCTGTGGCCTCTTTCAAAGTGGCCTGAAAAGCGTCGATCAGGCCGTGGGGCAGATCACGAATGAATCCAACCGTGTCTGAAATGGAAGCACTGCGACCCGCCTGGCCCAAATAAAGTTGACGTGTCGTGGTGTCCAAAGTGGCAAACAACTGATCTGCCGCATAGGCCCGCGCTTTGACCAACGCATTGAACAGCGTAGATTTTCCGGCATTGGTGTAACCCACCAATGAAACATTGAAGGCATTGCGACGATCGCGTTGACGACGCTGGGTCGACCTTTGTTTTTTGACTTTGGTCAAACGCTCCTTGGTTCGTTTGATGGCGTCATTGATCATGCGCCGATCAAGCTCAATCTGAGTTTCACCAGGCCCACCCCGAGTTCCAATGCCACCGCGTTGGCGCTCTAGGTGAGACCAGCGCCTCACCAGGCGCGTACTGAGGTATTGAAGTCGAGCCAATTCGACTTGAAGTTTACCGTCGTGACTTCGTGCGCGTTGCGCGAAAATCTCCAAAATCAGAAGAGTCCTGTCATTCACAGGCATTCCCATGTGCCGTTCTAAATTGCGCTGTTGTGCCGGACTGAGCGACTG